>Ga0157364_1000485_pt1 | contig 27417 bp, 8 predicted proteins | sample AttsexASBM2_FD_111476 | JGI IMG/M metagenome (GOLD analysis project Ga0157364, IMG submission 111476) | Fungus gardens microbial communities from leaf cutter ant in Ribeirão Preto, State of São Paulo, Brazil - Atta sexdens ASBM2 | ecosystem: Host-associated > Fungi > Mycelium > Unclassified ... | reverse complement strand
TTAAAATTTTTACCATTATAGTAATAATAAGAGAAGAAATGAAAGAATATGAAAGATTATTTATATATTTTTCTTATGTTTCTGAAGCTTTTTATTCAAATATCTTTACGTTTGCACATACGTATCACAATTAAAAAAATTTTTTCCATAAAAAAATGTTCCATGAGAAAACCTATTTTTTGTCAAATTTAATTCAATTGTTTGGCGTAATAATAATATAATTTTCTTATGTATGCAAAAGTATGTTTGATACAAGTTTCTGTAATAGTCGCTCAAGCATACACACGTTACTTACAATTAGTCGCAAAAGTTCGTGTTCCGCCTAATAATGGATTTGCTCACGAAGAACAAATTAGCAGAACGATATATCTTCCTGGCGCCCTTTACAAACGCGTGTGTTCTTATACGTAAACGATTGTCCGATATTTAATCTGCGTACACGCCATAAGGGATGTGTTGTTACTCGTGATTTCCACATAAATGAGAAAAAAAATACATCGTGTACTTTAATTACGTTCGAGTGTATCATTACACACGCATTCAACAAAATTCTTATCTAACAAATATGGTAGAGTTTGTTAACTTTGCAACTTTAAATTGAATCGAAATTTTCTATCTCACTCATTCTCTCTCTCTCTCTCTCTCTCTCTCTCTCTCTCGTTCTCTCTCTTTCTCTCTTTCTTGTTCGCTTTTTACATATATCGAAATAAATTGTTTGATTTAAAATGAACTTTTATGAAATATAACCTTAAGATTTACTGAATATTATTTAATATAATAAATTATCTAATTTTTCTTTTATTTAAATTACATAAATATTAATTAATTTCTAAAATTAATTAAATTATTTTTAATAAAAATTCTGGCAATAATTTTTTCTACTTTTTTTACATCTTTTCTCTTTTTTGTATTTTAATTTTAATAAATTAGTTTGATATATGTGCATGATATCGTATATTGATGGATATTATTTTAATTGAGCTAATTATTTATTTTTTATTTAATTATGTATTTTTCAGTTTTATTATTCTTGGGTATAAATATATTTGTCTTATCAAAACATTAAAAGCTAAATTTCTTTGTTTCAAAAATCAAATTAATAATTTGATGTGAATAAGTATTAATGTGTCACCGATCGTGGGTAATCAGATCAATGACACGGAGGAGAAAATTACAACGTGCGCAAGAGAGCGGAAGTGAGACAAACGACATACGGTAGAAAGAAGCGTGAGCAACGTACACGCGCCCGCGGATTAAAGAGTTATTTGATTCTCGGAGGCGGCCATAATTCTCCCGAGCTATTCCCGTTCCGCGCGCGCTCGCTCGCCCACCAGAATATTTTAACATCAGGGGTGGGTGGCAGCCCGGCTGATTCTGTGCCTGGATGAGTTTAGGTTGGGACACGGGACACATGTACCAACGCACACATGCACATAGAATAGAATGTAGGAGGGTTGGTGGGTGAGAGTTGCGGGTCTGCAACTCCACGCAGCTGACAGCTGTTTCCTCGGTGGGCCGACCAGGCCGGTGGGGAGGATTCAGCCTAGTCGCGCCCCTTCTATAATGGCTCCCTTTTCTTCCTTCCCCTACCTACAGCAGCATGGCTGGCGCAACCTGTCTCTTTCTCTCCCTCTAGATCCAGTTACGTCACATCCACTCTGTCGTCGCTCCTTCTCTATACCGTTGATGACGTCAACCTTGTGACGTAGAGTGTGGCGTCATCATCGATAGAGCAGTCGTCGATAAAATGTCGACCGCTAGAGGCGCACTGATCGTGACACGAAACCATTACTCCACCATGCGATTTGCATGTTTGTACGGAACATACGAGATGAATTAGTAGGCTTGATGTATCAATGAGAATTCTGTGCCAGACGATAGCTAAAATAGACGATAAGATGGTGGACGAAATAATCTTAGTAAGATACAACTCTATTTACGAGAGGAAGCTCTTGGCACATGCAATGGTTATGCACACTTAAAGAAATTATTTTGTTTAACTTTTCTTTATTTTAATGTATCTTTAGTTAATAAAAAGATTTTCAATTTATTCGTTGATTTATAAAAAGTATTCAATATTAATAAGATACATAAATGTACTTTTTTAACGAAATTAGATTTTTATACAAAATTTACCATTATTATAAACATACACAGTAAAGATTGACCTAATAGCCTTGTCCATCATCAAGGTCGAGCGTATGTATGTCGATGCCCTTCAGACCCGATTGAGCACGAGAGCGGAAAGAGAAAGGGATTGGGAAACGGGATAGAATAACTATCCAGATAACACATTGAATACTTTCACCACGTGAACGGTGGCAGCATCGTCAACGATAGGCAGCAATCGTAAAACAAGTGTTTTACGAGGCTCGACCGCAGAAGGGGAAACACCGCTATAGTACCGAACGCTGAGTGGGGCTCTCACGGTTTACGAGCGCATAACAGACGCGTTTATGGCCGCGATCACATAGCACGCGCATACCTACGGCTATATAACCGGGTCCCATAACCCAGTACGGAGTAAACAAATCGTAAAGCTCGTTTTCGGATTTACTGACCTACCGCAATATACGGAAAGCGATACAGAGAGTTAGCCAGCCAGCTACTCCAGCCAGCCGGCAGGCAGTGATAACCAGCTACTTCCCCTCTTCGGTTCTCTGCCTGAGTAAGAGGGGAACTGTCATGCTGATGGCATGCGATCGAGATATCACAACAAGCATGCGCGCAAAAGGGTTACGAGCCCCGTAATTGTGACAAATGAAGTAGATAATAGTTCGAGATAAATTGTAGGATATTGACTGAAGAGGCGGTTTTAGTTTATATGCTGGCTCGTGCCTGTCGTTTCTTATCAGTGCATTTTGAATAATTTTGTACACCGTAATTTATGAATAATATATGTTGTATACTTATTATCTTTTACGTGATACGTATTATTTACTAACAAAAAAAAGTAGCTTTTACATGAGATTTCGAAAGTAAAACTTGAGAAATAAATCTCTGAATATATGATACTGTATAAATTAAATTACTTCTATCAAATTTATGCAACAGATACGTTCTTCTGATCAATCAGCCATGCCATGATATGCGCGCGCATACATACAGTAGTATAATGTCATATATGTGTCTACATACATTGAAGATATTTTTGGATCGAACAGATGCAAAGATATCGTTCAGATATTTATTTAATCTATTAATTTAAAAATAATGAATTTTTTTAAAACACTTTTATAAACATTTAATAATCAGAAATAAATAATTTGTTATTTATTTTTTAATTATATGTTTAACTTTTTAGATGTATCATTTATATATTTCAATTATCAATCAGTCAAATGTAATTTTAATGTAATTTTAATGTAATTATATAAGTAATGATACACAAAACATTTTATCTAAAAATACTTAATTTTTAATATAAATATACTTTAGGAATACATGTATATACATATGTATATTCCTAACATTATATTATTATATTATATTTCCTGTTTCGTTTATTTTCACACAAATATCGATGTCAGCAATGTTTTATAGACTTTCTAAGTCTAACAATTAATATTTTGATCTTCAATTTATGCGATGCCTTCACTGTTCTCATATTTACTATGTAGATAATGATTCTTGGAGATACATCAAGAGAATATTAAAAAATTTTAATATATATATATATATATATATATATATATATAATATTATATTAATTAAAAAATTTTATAATAAAATAATAGAAAAAAATTTATAATAAAATTAATTAAAGTAATAATGCGCTTTCTTAAAACTGATATTATAGTTCTTAGTATTTTCTTAATTGATAGAATAATTATTGATTGCTTCTAATTTTTATAAAATTTTTATTAAAATGATAACTCTTATGATAACTGTTGTATAAAAAAGAAAAATGTTATAATATTTAAATAAAATTTGTTGTTTTTTTTTAATGAAATATTTTATTTATATCATTTCGTTTTTATTATAACGGATCTAAAAATATGAATGTTTGTAATACTATAACATTGTATTGTACTAAAAGAAATTTTAACTTCGTGGAGCGGAAACACGGCCGAAGCTTTTGCGTATCCGTACAGAGCCGCGCGGAGGTGATTTATTCGAGTTAATTCCAATTCCATTGGAGCCGCGGGGGCAGTCAGAGGGGAGGAGCAGAGAAGAGGCATCCTGTGGGGTGGAGGGTGGATATTCTTATGCAATTTGCCAGAAAGGTTCAAGAACCCGGGAGATCCCGCAATTTATCTTGCCTTATGTTACGCCGAGCCAAGGCAACGGAAGATAGATAGCGTCACTGCTTCCAACCCCGTCCTGCGCCCCGCACCGCACCACTACGGGTCAACCACCCAAACCCCGTACAGACCCCTGCGACCCTTCCCCCAGCCAATGAGGGACGACCGCGGTGGCCATCTTGGATGGAGAGTTATTGAACGAAAAAGATGAGTAAGAAACTTGTTATGGGGGTGCGTTCTCTCCGCGCCGTTGGGACTTGGACGAAAGAAGGTGGAGGTAGGGGCAGACGGAGCTTGGAAGCTGCAGAGGGGTAGCTACAAGGGATTGTTGGCGCTATATTGATCAATTGCTTTACCGTGCTTCGCGCTACTTTCGTGATATAAAGTACAATACCCTTGGAGGAGCGATACCCGCTGTGAAGCCAAATGCGACTAATTATACGATGCTTATGTTTCCTAAAACATTTCACGCAATGCCTGATTTTTTTACCATTGAAGAATATCCGAGATGTCCGACACATAAATAATACATTCCTTTTAATATCATTAATATTTTTTATATAATATTTATTAAAAAATGTATAAAATATTTCAATCATCGCATATCATATGTCGTATCTGTACATATAATATTATTGTTTGACAGACTAAATTTTTATAGAGTCATTTTTTTTCCATCACATCACATTACTATTATAATTTTGAATATGTGAATAAAATTATATGCTTATTCATTTTATAAACATCATATTGTATGTTTTCCTTATTGACCGAGTTGTTTTCTTTCATTCAATAATTTTTATCTGTATGTGCGATCATGAAAACAATACTCAATGGGCGTGCAGAAGGGGCAATGTATGGGTGGTCTGATGGTTGCATTTCACGAATGCTTCACGCGTTCTCAGTTTATGGGCACGTGCGCGTGAGGTGTCGCGTAACTAAGTTTCACCTTGAGGTTTCAACAAATCACCTAAGCCTATCATTTCTAGCCAGGAGGTAACTGCATTACTTCACGCATGCACAGTGGCCGATCGTGAACGATTTGACAATGCGACAATTAAGTTGACGTGTTGTGACATGCATCAATAAATAATAAATGCATTGCGTAAACATATTAATATTTATAAGTCAGTATGAATTATTTAAATTTCAAAAACTTTTTAAAAATATATGTAGCGTCAAACTTTCTTTTTACAAATCAATAATATTATTAGTTAATTTATTTACATTATTTATATATATTAATTTATTTCTTGGACGAGACTCAAATTTTATTTTTAGATAAATATTTTTAGATAAACATTTTAAAATATACTTTGATCTATATAAGAATTATGTATTACTACATATAAAAACATTTTCTCTTTTTTAAAAACATTAAGATAGCTTCTTTTGAAATGAAATATTCTTTTAGTAGATTTTTTATCATGGTTTTCAAGTTCAATTTTTTAAAGTCAAGTACAAAAGTAATTTTCTAATTTTCTATTATATAGATTATCTCACAACTATTGCATTTCTTCTTAAAGACATATTCTTGAGATAATTTTGAGACGAAAATCCTAATACGCAAAAATATCGAAATTACAATAATTTTTTCAATTATAAGCTTTAAATGCTTAAGTAAACAACTATTTTGCTTTTATAGTCTCTATTATTATTTGGATTCTTTTGAACATTCTAAGATCTTATACGAAAATATTGAAACTATAATAGTTTTTGAATTATGAACTATCTTTTATCAATTATAATTCAAAAATATTGTAACCTCGACATTTTTATATTAGAATTTTCGTCTCAAAATTACTTCAAGGATATATAAGAATATATATTCCTTAAGAGGAAACGCGGTAGTTGTAAGACACCCTGTATATTTCTTAAATTTGTTTACTAATTTTTTTTAGTACTCCTTTTACTGTACATAGCTCTATTAACGAATATATTAATTATTTTATTAATATTTTCTTATTATACTATTTCATTGTATTACACAATTTATGTCACAGACATGTGATATTTTTCATTTTTGCCGACATATCGGTCTTTCGATCTTGATTTGTTTTATGTGAACAATGTTCATCAATTCGCTGTAGGATGGCGCTTCTGGCATCGAACATACGGCGCGCCATCTATGAGATTATGTTTAAAACTTCTCACGGGAAAACCACGTGCACCGTGCCCACCAGGCGGCGTAGCACACGCCTGTCATGTCCAAGAAGGAGGAGGGGGGGCGGGAGTCCCCACTGTTTTTCTTATGTGTGAGTGTTGAGAATAGTGGGGGTATGTATACCTCTATGCCCGCAACGGCGCAGAATCCCATCGATCATTCGTGCCGTTTCCCCGTGTTTCACGCCGCCGTGTATTGCGCGGTGTAGAGAGAGGAGTCGGCCACCAATGCCCCCCTTCGACCCCGCGCGGCCACCACTTTGTCTCTGACACGTCCACCCATCTCACCCCACCTCGCGCAAATCTCCCCCTTCCTGTACGACGTGCTGAGTCCGTGACGGTTCGGCGGGCAATGCCGGCCGACCATCACGAGGCCTTACCTTCTCTATTATATTTATGTGGTGGCTTGCGGCCTGAAAGGTTTATATGGTGTCTCCACTCTGTCTCGCGTGCCGCTCCTTTTTTTTCTTTTTTACTCCCCCTGCCTCTTTTGTATACATCTTCCGCCTGCAATTATTCTGCTGCGAGTCGCGCCGATTGTATTATGTCACAAATTCGTGTCATTATCTATAATTATTGATTAAATGAAATCGCGCGAAAATTTCGAATTAGTGAACGTGATTCAAATTTGAGAAATATTCAGATTTTGATGGTGTCTAACTGTGCGTTATCCTGTGGGTATATTTGGGGATAGCGAAGTGTTCAGTGGATGACACCACGTGTCGGTTAAAACCAATAAATGTGTGCCCGAATATCAAGTATCAGCTAATAAAAATGTAAAAATGTTGGATCGTGCTTCAGATATTGTTATCATTATGCCGTGATCTTATCGCGTGTATATTTGGATGAATATTTCAATTCAACCGGTAAATGATTTTGATGATGTTTTTTAATTATCTATTAATTAATCATATAATTATACCTATATCGTATTTTACCTAACATTAAATAATATTTAATTACAATTATTAATATAATAAAAAAAATAGAACTCTGTTTATCTATACTCCTTTTCACAAACAAGTTCACATTCCGTTTCGTTGTTGAATTGTGAATTCTTATTATCTAAATTGCAACCGTCACAGTTCGGACAATAAGAGTTACATGTTGTTTGAGTAACTACTACGTAATGTGCGTAATTACTACGTAATGTGCTCGACTTCAGTTTTCTAAACATTGCTCCTATTATCTAATTAATAAGTTCTGATAAAGGCAAGAACTAGAGAACCTCTATTATCCGAACTATTTGATTATCAGAACTGTTTTCTTGTCTCGTGATATGTTCGAATAAATGGAGTTCTACTAGTATATATAATGTTATATTAATGTTATATTAATTATATTTTATTGAATATATTTATTATATTTTATTGAAACAGCTGTCAAGTTCAAATAAATTTTATACATCTTATAATGATATTTAAATATAAAATAATTAAATCAAATATATTTTTTATATAATTTAATTGATAAAATATTTGCATCGATATCTAATTCCGAAAATAGCAGACTACAGCTGCTATTCATAGTCAGATTTTATATTCAAGACCGTTTTAAGTACAGTCTTACGAAGTCACGAACCAATCGGAGGGCTATAGCGTCTTAAGAGATTATTTAAGACAGTTTTGAAATAAGAATGGACTATGAATACCGCCATGAATTATGCATGTTTATAACATTGATATTTAGGATATATAGAAAAATACAGAATTAAGTATTAATATAACACATGTGTATATATACGCGTACAGTCTATATCTAACAAGATGTAATTTATTGTTTCAGGTAAGTGACGTTGCAACACCTCGAGCCTCGTGAAGCATGCCCGTGCAACTTGCTTGGTATAATGTAAGCAACTTATCATAATTTTTTATCAAATTTTTTTGTTTGCGAATGAAATAATTGCGAGTACAATTAATTATAATTCTACATCTTATACTTTTATTTCCTGCTTTTCTCTAGAATATTTATTTATATTTAAATTCTATTATGCATACGCAGATACTAAATATAATAATGACATGACCGAGACACTATTGTGTCTCCTGATGTTTATACGTCCCTGTATGTCCCTATATCCTGTTACATATCCGCTATGCTCGATCGATACAGAGCAATCGAAGCAAAAAGATAGTTTCTACAACTGTGAGATGATAAATCAAGAGATCAGAGAGATATCTTGAAAACTAATTCTAGTGTGGCTTTTCGATAAGGTGTAAACGGCTCTTATAATTATCTATTAGTTTCAATATTTCGCATTTTGTGTGATGTATTACTTCTATATTAAATTATTCATTTTTTTAATCAGTTTTTTATTTTTACGCTTACGAGAGTATTTTTTTCGTGAGTGAATTCATAAACGGGAAGCTCAAATATAACAATATGATAAATATTATAAAAAGATCAAAATCTGTTTGTACTATAATATTCATTGTATAAGATTAAAACTAAACTTATATCTATATATAAAAATTATTTCTATATATGAAAATTAAACTCATCATTTATTTATATGAGTTGAGATGCTAAATAGATAACGTATTAAAAAGCGCAGGAAAATAAAGTGAAAGTTAAAAATATTATTGTTTATCATATTTACGTGTAATTAATCGGTTATTTCAGTTAAGATAGCCATTAAAAATATATTATAAAATTTTATATTTAAACTTTTATTATAAAAATCTGAACTTTTTATTGAAGATTGTAAGCACTGAAAACACAGTAATATAAAAGAGTCATACACAAGTTCGATTATTTTCTATATAATAATCTATATAATAATTTACCTATATAATAATCTATATAATAATTCTATATAATAATTTCACGCACTTACATGGTAAATGTAAATGTATCAATAAGAGAGAGAACATAAGTACTTATTATAAATATTATATTATATTATCTACAATCTATCATTGTGTGTATCCAAGGAGTTGATGATCTGAGCATATAGGTATCACGTAGTAAAAAGTGTAAATGGAGGTTTAAAGGAGACTTATTAGCACACTATTGGAAGATGAAAAATAAAACAGTCAGATAATAATTAACAAGAAGAAATGAAAAAATAAGAAAGTAAGAAAAAGAGATATAATGAATACGACTGAAGGTTAGAAAGATGCTTACAAAAGCAGTGCTGAGAAATCCTCGTCAACAACAGAATCAGGATAAGCCCACACACTCGGCGGCACGTAAAACATGCAGCAAGATTAAATGCTTCATTAATATGATTAAAGTAAAAAGCTATATGAATAACGAGCAACAATGAATCATCGGATAGTCGGATCCACGAAACCGGTGCATTATTCTGCAGTTCTATTGATATTTTTTAGTTGACACTTTCATATTTATGTAGAATTTTATATTCTACAATAAAAGAGAAAATAAGAAATATACAAAATATATATTTTTATAATTTTTATAATATACAAAATATATATTTTTATAATTAATACGGATAATAAATTTGATTAAATAGCATATGTAATAGCATATTATAAAAATTATATTAAGAACTCAATATTGTACCATAATTTTTCAACTCATTTATGGGTCAGAAATGTTTTGTCTTGTCCGTTAATCGAATTGATTTGGCATGTCAGGAAAATTTGAATTGAATGGACTAAACGCGAGGAAAGGGACAGACAAGGGCAGCTCTGAACGTAGCTCCCGGAATATTTTATATTGATCTGATTTAGTATTTTTGCTCTTTAAAGAATAAAGCTCGTAATATAGTTTTTTCCAAAAAATCTTCTTTTTTTTCTAAATATTACATGTATTTAATAATTTCATTATGCATTGCAGTATCTATAGTAAAATAATTAATGAAAGTACAGGTTTCGTAATTAATGTAAAATCGGGAAAGAGATGATTCTACACGAAAAAATAAATCGAAAATAGAATAAAATTTTTTCATAAGTTCTATGTTTTCTGAGAAATTGGCTTTAAATATTTGTTGAATACGTGTTGAATACTCAATAGATATTTAAATTATGTCTTGACTTGATTCTTATTGTAGAAAATTATTTCTGCTTATTTTTATTGTATTAGGTAATTGACAATGCACAATAAAACAGGATATTAAGACACGATGAATTTTATTACTTTATTGAAAATGTTGCCGATTTTATTGAATACATTTTTCCGAAACATAGTTAAGTACATATATTTGGCAAGTATTTAAAGATTTAAAATAAATTTTTCGATAATAAAGCCTTATATGAAAAAATTTTTATTCTACATTCTTGACTTATTTTTTCATATAAAATTACTTCTTTTCAGTTGTAACACCAGTTATAGAACACTCTATATTTTATTCTAAATGTATACTACAATTACTAAAAATTATTATATTTTGATACAACAAATCTTACAATTTGAAAGAATACTATGAGATCAATTACTTTAGATCTAACATTATACTCAGCATAGACAACTGTGATGGTATTTATCAAACCACATGTTACATGTCACAGATCACTTCGTTTACACAGGATGTGTCACGTTGTTGATGCTTGGTGACATGCAAGGTGCCATGCTTGACACAAAGTGCAAGCAAATGCGATCGGCGATTATACACTTACAACGTATATAAACGGTGCCCGTATAAGTCATGGTAGATATGCATACACCGCGGATACACATAATGCGGTCCAAGGCACGAGGGTAATGCATCTTCCGCATGACATCAGAACCTACACTAATCGCGCGACAATCTTCATTGCAATGAAAAGAGGAATAAGAATAAAGACAAGGAGAAGAAAATCGCATGTATCGCTGTACTCGGTACGCCTTGCAAAGAAAGAAAGGAGTGAAGGAGAAAGATAGTGTCACAAAGGAAAGTGCGAAGAAGGATACAGATAGACGAAAGAAGATAAGAGCAACAAGATTGAGAATGAAGAAGTGGATTGTAGCATTTTGTAAAAAAGAAAAAGGAGAATTGAACATTTCACACTGAAAGAATACGGAAGCATCAAATATAGAAAAAGAGAAGAATAATAGTTTACACTGTAAAATTCATAATGTTATATTCAATTTAAATCATTTTTAATTATTTCTAAATCATTATTGTTCCTACTTAATATTTCGTTAATTTAACTAAAACAATGGAGTTAAACGAAAATGTTTAAATTTGATTCAAATTTAAATAATTCACATTGTGCATACGTTAATACGGACGTTGTTGTTACTTTACTAAAACTAATCACAGCAATGAATTGATTTACATTTTGACACACATAGAAGTTAAAGATAACAAGATGTTATTTTTTTAACTCAAGAGATTGGGTTACTATTGCTTCTTTGATATCTAACAATGTACGAAGTTAAAATATGAAAATATAAAAAAAAGCATAATGATAAAAATCATGAAAAATAAAATATGTCTGTAATGATGCACACTGCAGAAAAATATGCATATAAATATTGCAAAACGAAAATAGAACCATTTTTATATGAAAATATTCTCTTCTTTTTAATGAGACCATTTGTAATGATTTCATCAATAATGGATAAAAATGGATGGAAATATACGGGTCATTAAATGCAGTAAATTTCTTTTATAATAGCTGTGGGATAACAATTATGATAATTTTTTTAAACATTATATTGTATAAACAATACACTTATTTTTTTGTAAAAAATCAAATTAATTTTTTATAATAAAATTTATTTTTTATTTTTTAGAATAAAAAACTTGAAATAACAGGACTCTTAAATACAACGAGATATAAAAAGCTAATAAGATTCAGAAAAACTTAAAAAATCTCCATTGTTCGTTTAACATAAGTATAATTAAAGATAAATATAATAAATAAAAATTGTAGAAAGTACAAAAGTTAAAACACTACAAAATACAATTACATACATGTTTCGGCTTTATATTTAGGCTCTCTTCAAATGTACAAAAAATTTTTTCAGCGCTGTAAAAAACATTATTCAAAAACTAAGAAAGCGACTTTTTCGTTTCATAATTAGATGAGTATTAGAACAGAGAAACGGAAAATTGCTCGTCAAGCGATTGGTTGACCGAAAATTTCTTATTCTCAGAGTCCGACAATTGAGAAAATCCATGTTAATATTATAAAAAATCGTCAAATTTCGATGTCAAAGAGGTAAAAAATTAATATCATAACTATAAGTGTGTAAATTAAAGAATAAAGAAAAAGGTCTAACGTTTTCGACGGATTCAACTGTACTGACTATCTTTTAACATCGAAATTTGACGATTTTTTATAACATTAACATAGATTTTCTCAATTGTCGAACTCGGAGAACAACAAGAAATTTTCGCAATCGTTTGACGAGCAATTTTCCATTTCTCTATTCTAACACTCATTTAATTATGAAACGAAACAGTCGCTTTCTTAATTTTTGAATAATGTTTTTTACTATGCTGAAAAAATTTTTTGTAATTTGAAGAGGGCCTAAATATAAGGTTGAAACATGTATATAATTGTATTTTGTAGCGTTTTAACTTTTGTACTTTCTACAATTTTTGTTTATTATATCTTTAATTATGTTAAACAAACAAACGAGATTTTTTAAGTTTTTCTGATTTTTATTAGTCTTTTCTCTTGTTGTAGTATTTTTTGTAATTAATTAGTAAACTAATTTTTGTAAAAAAATAGTTGTTTTTATCTATAAAATTTTACACAACTTGTCTTTTATAACATTCATAATTTGTAGATTTAAATGAATAATTAATTTATATACACATAAGATTGCTGCTTTTCTGAAAATTATTAATTAACTATTACCATTCAATGAATGGTGAAATTCATTTTATGATCCAAGTGCGATAGTGTCTAATTTCTTTAAAGATTATAATAAACCTTGACACCATCCGCAAATTGTAGTGTACCTTTCACCGCGAGGCAAATGCACGATTTTTTAATTTTTTAAGGATCAGGTCGAGTTTCGAAATTCTAACTCGTATGACGGCCATATTAGCAGCGATAAGAAATTGCGGAAACCGGCAGTTGCAGTGGCGCTCTCTGTCGCATGAAACACTGTGATACGCATCTATCGAACGAACCTATGGTGCTATGTCGACCGCACACAGCAAGCAACCTGTAATTTATTCCTCGACGGCTGCGCGTACCACCCAACTTCAATATAATCATTATAATTATTGTCTCCCCTTCAAATGGGGCTCGATAATAATCGTTTGTATTTGTTACACAGCATTGGCTCTACTACATCTGTAGAACTTAGGGATGATTTCTTCGAACTGTATCGAATCATTTTTCTCATATTATACATCAATTTCAAATTGCGCACAAATTTCTACACTTTAGTAGATGTCTGTAATAATCTACTACATACGAAATCTATTACATAATAGCATATTTTCAATATATGATTTAACTTCCATAAATATCTTTGAAATATTGAAAGTAATACATGAAAAGAATAATAATACACATCCAAGTGTATATATATATATATATATATATATATATATATATATATATATAATGATAATCCTAATATGATTTCTAATTAATGTGAGATGTAATATTAAAATAAAATGAAAGTTTCAACGTGATATAAATCGAGATCCTCTTTTCTCTATTTTTCAAAAATAAAAATATTTATTTCAATTTTCTCGTGCATTGAGAAAATATAATAAAGATATTACGAATTTATCACGAATTCCGATCAATCAATTCTCTTTATCCATCATCGTTAATAATCTGTATACCTATGTATATGTCTCGACATTCGTATTGCATTCGTTTATCTATTGTTGCAGACGTGGTATTATAAATTGCAGCGATCCGTTTACTGTGTTAATTTGTCCGCTTTTCAATTAGCGACCGAACCAGTTCGGCGGCAGAAAATAAATTGAGTGTCGGCGATGGTCGCAGTCCGTTCGTGACTTTCTAAATTCACCACGTGTGTCGACTCCTGCTGGTTGAATTGTCGACTCTGCTCCACTGATCGTATTTTAAATTATTGATGAAATGAAATATTACAAAACTACTTTCTTTTAACTTCGCCCATTATTCTCTCAATGTTAAACGAAAAAAATCTTTAAATTTGTAATATTAGATGTGGGAAAAAGTTCATGGCATTTTTCCCATTAGATGGCATTAAAAAAACGCCACAAACTTTTTCCCACACCTAATATTATAGCTAGTCTATAATAATATTTCACAATAAAAGTTTGTATTGTTTATAAAATTAAAGATAAGTTTGCCGAGATCTACATAAAATGTCATAAAAATAAAAATCTAAAAAAAGTTCAAACATAATACTTTTCGAATCTAATTTAGAAACTGCAATTTGAAATTGCCAGGTTCTGATGGAGTTTGCCATTTTGAACGAATACATCACTAATTTTGCGAGGGGATGTGAAACCCGATGTAATATTCCGTCATTCAAAAAGCAGTGCCGTGCTGAAGGCAAAGGTAACTTCGTGCCGGCCACCTGCAGGTAACCTGGGAGCGTCACGACGCCGCCGTCGCGACGAGTTACGACCACAAATCACGCGATTTGTAATTGCTACTATCAACTACACGATTTCACGTGGCGATTTCTATCTGCACATGTGGATGAAAATCCATAAACATCGATTCTGTTCTTTGTGTTAACGTCAAATCTTGATGAGAATTTAAATGTAATTTATTTCTTCAAATTTTTGGATAATTTCTAGAATCTAAAAACTATAATTGAAATATATTTATTAATATAGTATAGTAATCAATTTTGTATATAATATAACTATGAAAGCAAAATGAAAATATTGAATAATTTTATTCTTTATTGGACTATTCATTGTATGTGATTAGAAAGTAAAATAGATCTGTAATTAAACATGAGTTTAATTTGAATAACATTTTGATTAAATTATATGTTTTAATCTGTTTAGATTAGTATGTTGCTAATTCCCATCATAAAAATCATAACATGTTTAAATTTGTTTGCTACTTAAATTAATTATCATTTGTTGTATTATATTGTTTAAACATTTATTGTAGTCTTACATAGAATTCATATTATCAGTTTACACATTATTTACATTTTTTAAGATTTTTTATTTTATGACAAATTATTAAATTGTTATATGACAAATTATTAAATTTCCTCATAAATTATTATTATAAATTATATTATTATACATATTTATTGAAATAATCAATTGAAAACGCTGTAAAATATTAAATATGAAATACTAAATGTAAAATAAATTTTTTTATAATATTATCTTTTCTACTTGAAGAAATAGAGAGATATCGCTGATAATGCCTTTTCGGTCCTTACAACTATACGCATGGGCGTTTCTAGTCTACATTATCATGTAGTATATCACGTACCGTGACAGAACGCGTTACCATTGTAACACGCTTGTTCCTGCGGCGATACATTACGTTACGTCCACGTCCCAGGTATTACTTCGGCTTCCCTCCTCAACATAGCTAGTAGCTTCGTACATGTTAGTAAGCTATGTTTGATTCGTTCGTCGGCGGTCATGGTGGGCTACGTTAAAAGCTTTCCTCGCCATCAAAGTAATTGCGGATATATAGTCTACGATGAAAATTACGGAACTGCTAAAAACGCGCAGCAATTCGGGTATTGTAATAGGCAAAAAAATTATTTCCTCTCAAATATCAGAAAGAGAAATAGTTGTGAGTTTGTAACATATTTGTATGTTATATTTATTTTACTTGCTACGTATTGTTTTTTAAGATATTGAACATAATATAACACTCTTTTATATTATTATAGTACAATTGCACGATGCATTAAAAAATTTTTATTAAAGATAAAGAAAGAATTTTTAATAAAATATAATTATTTTTGAATGAATTTGAATGAATTTTTATAGAACAAATTAATATAAAATTGTACAAAACTAAAAAAATATAGTATTCGGATTTTTGTGGATGGTTGTGGATAATATTTTTGAATTTTGTGTTATAGCTATCGTGAAAATTATTCGTTAATTTCGTTGCATGGAGAGAATTTTTTTTAAAGTTTACCCTGAAAATATGATAGTCGGGGACAACATTATATTTCGAAGAATTTTAATGTAAATCTCTCTCATTCATTAATAAAACTATAATAAAGTATAAAATAAGTTTCATTAATTTTACTGAAGTGCATGGTAAAAATCTTTAAAATATTGTATTGTATCACAACTACTATATTTTCAGGGTAAATTTTAAAAGAACGTTCTCTCCGTGTAAAAAATATTCCAAGACATACTCTAGCTTTGATTCTCGACAATATCTAACGATAAGTAGACGTAAATTGTGGATCTTGTGGCATCCGGCAGGTCGTATAGGTGCGCGTGATGTGTTTTCCGCGTCCGCTCCTTCCTCCTTCAGCGGCGCTGCTTGCCATCAACATCGCACTTCATAATCCTGGCAGTGTTTCTGCGCGTCTCGATCCGTTAACTTACTCAATCGGTCCGTTCCTCTTTAATATAATGTCTTTCGTTGTAATTTCCAAAAAGAGATATTGTTATTGTATTGATAATTATGAATTACGTTTTTCTCATTGTCAGCTTCAAGGAAGATGAATAACCGGATGCCATTACTACATTGTGTATCTAACTTCTGCTCCACAGTGATTTCAGACAATTGTGGCCTTACGCTTCCGTCCATAGATGTCCAACTTTTATTTTGTGAAAATTAATATATCTGTTTTTTTGTGATATTATCTTCCAGTGTTACAAAATTCTCCCTTTTCAAGTCTAATAAATTTTTTACTAGAGATTTTTACAAGATCTATATTACAATTTTTAAAACATATATAATTCAAATGGCATTGATAATACACAATATCGTACGAAACATTTTATAATAATTCTGTTAATAATTTTTAACGTTTACTGTATAGATCTATTCTCGTATAGAAATCGACACGTGTGAAAGATATTTGTAACTGGTCTCCCATGACTTAAACTGGTTTCGCATCGGAGAAATTATCGTTTGCGTATAAATATATTTTAATTAATAGCAGTATGTTATTAGCAATCATATAATAACAACATGAGCTTTTTCTTCACCATTCACATTTCACTTATCTATTTCCCTCCTGCTTCATCTATTAGCATTTTCTTAACACGACGAAGTTCTTATCACTTCATTACAATACAAAGTTAAATACGTCAAGATGTTAATTGTCGTAAAAACTATTTTCAACTTGAAGTATATGTTTAATATATTAAAGTAATTGCTGCTTAAAAAGAGAAGAATCAAACGATTGGTAAGTTGATACAATATAATATTTATATATATAATAATTATTTATAAAATATTATTTTAATAAGAAGTTTTAATATATTTGATATATGTAAGTATAATTAACAAATTATGTAAATATTTAGATCAAGATTTAATATTTATTATTACTTATTTTATACATACACGTATTATATAACACTTTATATTATTTTTTTAAAAATTTTCTCTATAATTTATTTTGAGCATCTCTCTTAACAAATTAATAACTAAGTTGTTTCTTTAACAATTGTTAGAAGAAATTTATTTATTTAATTTAGTAATTTTTTAAATTTGCTAAGTAATGTAAATTTTATTTCTGAGACTACAAAAGATCTATAATCTCTCTATAAGATTATGTAATGGAAAATATATTTAAAAAATTTTTAATAAAATTTATTTTGTGTTAATAAACTTTTGTCTAAATTAAGATATGCATATCTCATGGTATATTTATTTATTTTAATGTAATTCTAATTTTAATGTAATTTTATAATATAATTATTATTTTTTATTATTCTTTCTCTCTCATTTTCTCTTTCTTTTATCTTGTTTTATGTTTTTTTCTTATTTATAAAATCTAAAGCCGTTATTATAAAAAAATAAGAAATAAATAATTTATATAATTTTCTAATATGTACCAATTTGCATTTTCTTGGTATAAATAAAAAAGTAAAAAATAAAAGAATTTCCTTATTCTTTGATAAGTAGATTAAAAAAAAAAGGAGAGAGAGAGAGAGAGAGAGAAGAAGAAGGAAGAGGCGAGATTGGATAGAAGGCTAGGTGTAATTTACCCTTGAGGCCCCGTGGGTGGTTGCTTGGTTCTGCTGTACAGGATTGGTTAGACGTTTGACAGTTGACGGATGATGAGGCGGCCTTTCAGTCTCCCTTCCGTTCCCCTTTTACGCCCCCAACGTGCTGATTTAGTCCCAGGTTCGGTTTCTGGCGCATCCATTATCTGCCGTGAGGCAAAGTAGAATCGGGCATAACGGGATTATTACCTGAAATAGGCACATACGTCATATACTTTTGGTTTTTTTCTACCCATTCTTTATTCGATCCTGCTTCCTGTGGGTCGACTAAAAATTGGTCAATGGTGTTTTAGTTGTTGTCTTGTCTTTCTCACCCATTATTACAAGATTTAGAATCTTGGAAAAATAATATAAAAATGCTTAAACTATACGTTACATATGTTACGTAAGTGCAAGTACTATAAATATATATATATTATATAAATTATATAAATATATATATATTAAATTACGTATTTATTTTTCAATGTGGTAAACATAGAAATTAGTTATCACTATTAAAATTAAGTGAAGTTTTGTAACATGCAAATAAAAAAAGTTTTTAGAATTTCTATATATATATATATATATATATATATATATATATATATATACAAAAGATATAGTATATTCGTTAACAAAATGTTTAATTAGTTATTTAAACAAATTGAAAAATTTGACAACAAATTGTGGATTTATCTAATAGTCAAGCGTGAATATTATATATGCTTTCTAACTCTCGATTGACTTTTTTATCATCGTGTGCATAAATCTTTTATCTTTTATCTTATGTCAAATGAAGAAATTGATACTACTTTATCTAGTTAATACATCGTTTCTTAATTTATAAGAACCGGTCTATTAAAAAAATGTTATTTCTAGTATATCTGCATGTATCTCTGTTTGTTAGAAGACAGATAACGAGATAAAATCATAATCTCCATTTTAGCGCGATTCTTTATATGAGACATGGAATGAGCATTCAAGAGTAGACGTAGCTCTTGTCGCAGCATAACGCTTCGATGCATAGCTCAAGATAATCCTCTATCCTCTCGCCAAAGAGATGTGAATCTAGGAACGATGCGCGAAACAGCTAAGTGTAGTTTCTGTATTTCTTCGTGCTGGATGTTAAAACCACAGCACGAGCGCCGTGCCAGTGTCATGTTTATCTATTCTGCGATCTACTGCGCAACGTGATTGCGCGAACTACTGCGTGGTGCTCGAATGTTCCAGGGATCTCGACTGCGTGGAACCAGAAAACCGGTCGTGTTCTACGCAGTTTCCTGCTTCGTTCGTACAAAATTTATAATTTTCTTTAGTCGCTGACATTTAACACAGTTAATTATCATGTATTATATAAAAGAATGACTTTTAAAATTAGTGTGTAGATTAAAAAATTAAATTTTAAATTTTGCAATTTAATACCGCGATATATGCATTATCTAAATAATATATAAAATTACTAAAGTAATGCCATTAAATAATAATATTAGGGAAAAGTAGGGTAAATTAACCTGCGTTATCTCGATTAGCATAGTTTGCGTGAGTGGATGATCTAACGCATTTTAACAAACTAATTAAGACGATTGCACGGGTTTATCATCGCGCACGTGAGTAATAGACCGGCTGCTCGTTTCGGAAGGAAGTTTGCTATGCGTGAGAAAACAGACATACATCCTTCTCGTAGCGTGATTAAATCTTGCTTTTCCACGACTGGGACGGATATACTCGTAAAATGGCTATATAGGCTAATTGGTCGTCGTCGATCTCTGCCTTTCACCTTAATTCTTTCTCAGCAGTTTACTCCAGATTATTGCTCTTGATCGTCATATCACAATTTCCTCGAGGTTCGATGAGGTATGAGTTACAGCCTTTACGAAGAGTATTACTACCTGTCCGACCAAACTCGCATGCTCAGGTCTAGTCTGCCATTTATCATCTCATTTTATAGTCAACCAAATGAACACTGGAACGCCCAGTAAATGTTTTCTCTAGTTGTACGTTTTTGCTTCTCTTTGAAAAAGTTTTACTCATAAATAACGATGTGATATGCAGCATTTTATATAATATAAAATGTCGCACGCAAATATCACGTCATTATTTAAGTAAATTTTTTTTCAAAGCTGAAAATATTTAATTCTACAATTACAATGTATGAGAAGGCAAATTTTAATTGCAAATGTATAATTGGTAATATTTTATAGTTTTATTTTTACGTAATTCTCCTTTTTCTCGTCTTTTTATCATCTATAGCCAAATAATCAAATTCTATAAATCTGTAAACACATTAAGTAAAGATTTTATTATTTATTTGCTAAAATATAATTTACTAGAATTCTAATTTTTTAATGTTTAATAAGTTTTTATTATAATTCTTTAGTTATTTCTAAAAAATAACTGATGTCGGATTTGTCGGGAAATCTATTGATGAACTTGCAACTCTTTAATGGTTCATATATACCTGCTTATGGAGTACTCAGTAGATCGGTCTAATATTTGACCAATCGCTATGCGGTCCGAGGTTTCTTAACATAATTCATGGTAACGTGCCGTCATATGTTCGTTACCCCATCACTAATAATAGACCCTTGGCACCTTGCTGGCTCCGTCTGCCGACCACCCAAATGATCGCGCACAAGGTGAAAGAATCGATGTTAACGGGCACTATGGAGTTGATTGGTATTACAGGAACGGTAGACATGGACACACAGACTATAGTAGGTTGATCTGAGTAATTGATAAGAAGTGCCACGCGCCAGTTCGCTGCACAATCGCGATGAAGGCGACAAGACTGCTCGCTTTATTTATGTGTCGCATATCATTCTTAATTTTTGATTAAGTTTCTTTTATTAACAAAATTACAAAACATGTAAATATAGATGCCAAATAATCGTTTTAAATTTATATCAGCAAATATACATATGACTTAGTCCGCTATTTGAAAAAATAAAAGGACTAATATTATGTATAATCGTTACATATAATCGATAGGTATAATATTTTGTATTTTTCACATGAACTTACACTAAATCTATTATAAATATAATCAGTAAAAGTATAATACTATATATTTATTTGTTTTTATATGAAGGCTTTAATATTCTAAAATAGAGGAAATTAAATTTTTTTCATATAAAAGAATTACTAGTAAGTAAAATTTAAATATATTGCTTGATTATTAATAGGCATTTAAAAATTAATTACATTTTAGATAATTTAAACTATAAACATTAAAATAACAGATAAAGTTAGACTCGTTATATGCTAAGTAATATAAAAAAGTCAATGATCAAACGACGAGGATACTCAATGAAAATAATTTATTTTCAAATAAAAATGGGATAAACGAACATTTTAACCATTTTAATCTTCATTAGCATTAAGTTAATAATACAAAATAAAAAATTAATGTAAAATTGAAACTGCTAATAATTAAAATTAAATGGAGATTAAGAGATGTGAACACGAGTGAAAAACATAAATTAAAAACAAGCAAAACACAAGTAGATAAAAAGTCATATTAAAAGTTAGAAACATTGTCATCTTAAATTTAAATATACAACAAATATAAAACGTCTTTTTAAGGTACAATAAATTAAGTCAATAAGTAGTCATAAAAATATTTATAACTAATTTTTTATTCGAAGACAAGAACAGTCAAATTTAATATGATAAAAATGTAGTCTAATAAAAAGATCAAGTTGAATTTATACATAGATATCCAATTGTCCAATGGTGTACAAATTTATAGTCACGGTAATTATATTATATATAGAATAGAAGTATAATGAAATGAAAAATCGATATGAGAAATATCTAACAAGTATCATTAACACATTAACTTCTTATTTGTATCGAATATTATAGATGACTGTTTACAAACCTTAAATGCATAAATATATATTTTTATAAGATTTTTATAAGACAACATTATTTAAAATATATAACCAAAAACGAAATATATAACCAAAAAATTCGAAAATTTAATGTAAAAAATATAAATTTAATGTAGTACCTGTAAAAAGAAATTAAATCTTGTGGATAATTTTATAAGTTTTTTAATAGTAATTATTTTTTTATATTTATGTTATAATATTGATTGCCTTATATTGGTTGTTGCTTAGCACAATGTAAATAATGTAACGATAATACATTAGCCTTTTTGCGTGTGATTTATTATCATACATAAGATAATCACATATATGAAGATAATCACATCATGGATTATACATATTATACAGAATTACATTCTTCATTTTATTAGATTATACATATTATACAGAATTACATTCTTCATTTTATTAATCAGCAGTTTTCTTATTATACATGTTTTTTACTTTTATTGTTAAAATTTTATTGTTAAAATTTTTATTGTATAATTATACTAAAAACATACACATTTGTGTTATATTTTATTATAAAATTGAACTCAATGTTTCACTATCTTTGTAACATTTTTTCCAAGACTGTTGTAAAGATAATGGGACATTGATTTATATCGTTCAATCTTAAAAATTCGAAAATTATTGCTTTTCCCGCCACATGAAGCAAAGCCCTCTACCCAATTTTGCTGGAACCCAAAGGTACTCGACCTTCCAGCAAAATGCAGCAGATGGCAGTGTAATTCCATCTCAAGGCCGCTACTCGCGCGTGGCAGCTGTTTCCTTGGTGCTGCCACCTTCTGCACCCCGCTTAAAATGAAGGTGGTACTGACCTGCGCATATCCCGCACCATCATAACACAGCTCGAACGCCATGGGTGCCGGCAAATTTATGACCCGTATCATGGCGCGGCATCTAAACGATTATTTGCCGTTAAACGTAAACGGCTTATAAAAACGAGCTTGTATAATAGAGTAAATATAGGCTTGGTGTTCAGACCATGATAAATTTATAGCTCCACTTATGAAGATTTTGTATTGGCTGACTGGCACTAGTATTTAACCCTGAAAAGATGAATATTACTAAATTCCCTTCGTGAACAGATTTTTGAAATTTTCTTTATTGGAATTACGTTTTTATATAAAATAGATTGTGACTTACACATATAGTTAAAAAAGAAAATAAACATAAATGTACACAATGTCAGTTTTATAAGGTAATTACATTTTGCAACATTATGAATATACGAAGAATACAAAGAAAAAAAATCCAAAGTGGGTTATTTTTATTTTGAAAAATCTGTTTTTAAAGCATTAGAGCAATTTGAAAAAGATATTTTATATTTATTAAATTTGTTCTAAATATATACAAAAATAATGAAATAAAAATAAAATATAAAAATAATAAATGTTATTCTGCTTTATCAAGAATTAAACGATTTTTTAATATATAATTTTATATTGATGCAATCAATTTATTACTTTTAATTATTATTTTTAATAATAATTAACAATAAAATAGAATGAATTACATTTTTTATATACAAATAAAACTAACCGTTAAATGTGTTAAATATTTTTTTTAAATCGTTATTTTATTTAAATATGTCAATGTCGTTTCTCTCATTCAAAGTAAAAAATATGAATGTCAAAAACATTAATCACTATTTAAATAACAAATTGCATGCAAATTTATTTACTTTTTATTACTGCGATCTATGAAAAATACGATTATAATTTGAAAATTATGTAAATTAAGTATTAATTTCTTTATTTACAAAATGAACAACTTTTTAAATACTCTGAGAAAAAAATTATTTTAAATTTTAATAAATATTTATTTGAAAAGTACTAATTAAATATTTATTAAATATAAAAATATATTTATTTGGTACAAAAGTTATTAATTTGATTTAACAATCACTTCTTTTTATTAAGTAAATATTTATTTATTGGAAGTAAATATTTAATTGGCAGTTCAAATAAATATTTATTTAAATTTAAACTATTTTTTCTCAGTGTATCTTTAATTTAATAAGAGATTAAATTGTTGTAAATGAAATAATTGAATGTCCATTAATATGTCCATTAATTTATATATTTCATAATTTTATTTATGAATATTAATTAGAATAAAACATAAATTTTCGTATTATAATATCGTATTGCTTTTCGTTAATTTGGCAAACCACTTAGAAATTCTAGTCGTAGGGAAATCTCTTCATGTTCTATTCTTATATCTATGGCATCTCGCAGTCGTGGCCAACTTACATTGGTATAGTCTGACTCCAAGAAGATTTTAATTAAACCCGCCCTTCCAATGTTGCGTCTGATTGGATGAACTAATTTCATTCGTAGAAAATTTAGGGTTTCCTTTCTGGAAAGACAAATCCTTGAAAGCACGAAAAAATTTTTCATGGCTTAGAAATGGCTGAGAAAATTATAAAATTTTGTATAACTTAAATATAGTTTCATCATTTTAGAAAATAAAATATTTGTTTCGTAGAGAGATAATATTGTGCAATTTTGTTTGTCATCATTATCAAATTTTTTACTAATCCTACGTTTTCAGAAAAAGAATTTCTTAAAGACGCTATATGCATTATTTATATTAATATAATTTTTTAAAATTAGTTTCAAATTAAATAAAATTTGAATTCATTATGTCGAATTTTACGTTATTTAGAACTCACATGTTTAAAATTTTCCACCGTGACAGATTTCTTTAGAAAATTACAACGACTTTATTAGGACTGTACTTTCTATGATGAGTACCTTTCTTAAATAAGTCATTTGATGAGAAGTTTTAGAAGGTCAGGCGAAGAAACATTTGGTTGTCTTACAGGAAGAAGTATCATGTGGGAGGAGTAGAAGAAAAGCACGTCATGAGAGAGGTTGACATCTAAATCTTGCTTTCCGTTTCACGCTGACTGCCCGCCCTTTTACTAGCTATGCTTAGAGCCAAAAGTCCTTTTCCTCCCTTTAGCTTTCGAAGGGGTGGATCCTCAAGAGTACACTCCACTCCAAAAATTAACAAATATTTATGATTATAATCTTTAAAATAGATTATCTCACATAATAATATGAGTTCTTTAAGAATGCTCTATTATCTTTTAAAAATACATAAACTTAAAATTAAACACGAAGTTTATAATTTTGTTATTTTTTCGCAAGTAATATTTTTCAAATATTATGCAAAAGAATTAAATTTTGTTTTAGCCTTTCTAGATTTTGAATCAATCTAGTGAGATTGGTTGAACATGAAAACGGAAGAATGTAGGTTCTCGCTTGAAGAACGTATTATGTATTCAAGCTCTTTTACGTAACGTGCCAGAACGACAATGCTTTTATATTTTTATGGCAGTGAAAGTTACAAGGGGCGAAACCGTGAAGGTATTCCCTTAAGTTTCACTGACAGTCGGAAAAACAAATTCAGCATAAAAGCGAGTTTCACTTTCGTTTCACAATTGTTTCATACAAGCAAAATTGATTCTTCGCGGAAGAAATCACAAATGGAAGAAAATTTGGAGACACAATATTTCTCTTTGTTATAATCATTATATATCAGATTTTTTGTAACAAACTTAGGATTTTACCAAAAAGCGAAAACGTTAATAATTGTGGCGCAATAAAACGGTTTATTCATAGAAAAAACTCTACGATTGCCACAACCGAAAATTTTTGCCCATCAATACATTTGATTATATCGTAAGATGAACGTATCTTAATAGGCATAACCGTTAAGATATCCCAATCTTACAGTTATCACAATCATACTATAGTTCTGATAACCAAAAAATGTATCGATGATCGTAATGTAGCTGTTTTTTTTGCATGTAGTGCATTTTTATTTTTAATGTTGTTAAAGTGCATCGCACGCACATGTCGAAATTGCTTACTAAAAATCTCAAGAAAAAATATTACATATATTAATGATAAAAAAATCGATAGTATTTTATATACATATATGTTTATTTAAAATTTAAAATATTTATATTAAAGCTAAGCAAAATTTGTAATTGATATCTAACAAAAATTAATAAACTACACGTAACACATTGCGTTTTAAATTTGAGATATGGATTTTTTTTCCAAAAATATACTATTTTTCTATTTTGCGAATCTAGTGTGAATTCCATAGCTATTGATATCACTAGTCGCGAGTTTTCACGTAAAGCGCCGCCCATTCCACGAAATCGTGCACGTGTGCAACGCCGGATTCAGCTGCCTCGTTCGGTTCAGGAATGAATTATCGCCCGTTCGGGGCTGAGCTCTTTCATTTCCAGTCTACGCGGTAGTCCTATCCTTTTCTCTCCTCCTATCGGCCGAGGCTGCAGACAGCAACGCTTTTTTCTCATCCCTCTGCGCGATACCTCCCTCTATTTCTCTCTCCGTTTTCTTTTTCAATTTCCATCAGAGATATATCGTATCATTTTTGTTTCTCTATTACCTTTTATATGCTTGAATAATTCCTATCTGTATTATTTGTTATGTACGTTTAATTTAGAATAATCATGGATATTATTTATGCTCTCTGTTGTCAATAACATTTTTTCTAAATTTTATAAGTATGTGAATTTGTTTAATTTAACTTCATTTTTGCAAAATTTTTATTAAGATTTAGTGTTGTTATCAACGCTTTAGAATTAATGTTGTTATCAACATTTTTATGTTAAATTTGACAGTTGCATTATAATCTTAAAAATATAGTACAATAAAAGGATTATATTATATTATTTTCACATTTTTAAGTTTTAAATTTTGCTACAATTATTATTATGAATAAAAAATAATTATAAAAATGTTAGAATACGTATGTACACTAAAAGATATTTGCACTTGTTAACATAGTTATTTGATTGACGTATTTAAATTACTTAATTTGTATTACATGTAAGCCTTGAGGAAAACTTTCTAATTATTTTTCCGATCTGCGACGTGAAACCAATTTTCTCTTTGAAACTCATCCGGAGATTCGTCAATTCCTTTGAGAATAGCTGAGATAAAGGGCAAAATTCATCAGATCCAGCGAAGCAACTTTCATTTTGATATTTGTTCCTGTCAGAAAAGATCAGATACACAAACGTATATATATATATATATATATA
>Ga0157364_1000484_pt1 | contig 27419 bp, 11 predicted proteins | sample AttsexASBM2_FD_111476 | JGI IMG/M metagenome (GOLD analysis project Ga0157364, IMG submission 111476) | Fungus gardens microbial communities from leaf cutter ant in Ribeirão Preto, State of São Paulo, Brazil - Atta sexdens ASBM2 | ecosystem: Host-associated > Fungi > Mycelium > Unclassified ... | reverse complement strand
ATAGAAATTTTCTCATTTTGAAACGTGAAACAACTACGTTTAATCCATTTCACACTTACTACGCTACCTATACGATCGCTAAAAAAGGCCAGCACCATGCTGAAAGCACATCACTCGTATAGTCACCACTATAAGCTTCGCGATTAACTCGCATCCAGCGCAGTTATAAAATCGTATTCTCGTTCGCTTTCTGTCGATCGTTACAAACTCAGCCCGATATTACCTTCGCACTTTCTTGACTGGTCTTTTCTCGGTTATTCATCTTCTACTTGCTTAGCATAAAATTCGTTTACTATCCTCGTTTTTCTTTATACATGCACGCAATTTAAACATATACACATTTACATACATACACCCACACACACACACACACACACACACACACACACACACACACACACACACACACACACACACACACAAACATACAAAATAGTCTTCTCTTGTCACGCTTTCATTATCTATTCTACTTTACCTCCTTCTTAAAGTTCAACGTAATCCCTTTTCTTTGTCATCGTGCTTTACAGATGCGTTTCCCAAAGAGCTGAAAGAATGCATCACGTTCAATGCTTTATGGAAATCGGTCTTCATATCAGAAGATTGAACGTGGAAAAGCTCCTCTTTGCCTCTATCAGATTTTTTTTCTCCTTTTCGTCGATGTTACACACCGTATGCACGTAACCTCGTTTGGTCAGTATCCACGCGCCGGATCTACAGTATTAATTATAATGGATCGTTCGTATTACGGACTATATACATTGCCGGTGAAACCAGCTTCATTCCGCACTGGGACGAATTATCAATTTATTAGTCTCCATGATCGTTTCTTGGGATTAATAACCGGGGCTTACTTCGAACCGAGAATCCTGTAGTAACGTTATGAATTAACCTACGGAGGTTAAATAGGAGAATTGCTGTTAAATGTTAGATTTTATGAGAGGTATTCCTGGCATAAATAAAAGGTCATAAATAAAATTAATTAAATAATGAAATTTTTATCATTTATTCGTTCATTCGTTGCTTTTATGAATTCTCTATAAAATTTATTTTAACTAAACTTAAATTTTTTATAAATATATTGTTATTAAAATTTATCACTCATAATAGAGAGAGAGAGAGAGAGAGAGAGAGAGAGAGAGAGAGAGAGAGAGCGAACAGATCTCTTGTTATTTATTTTTTATAACAAGCTAGCATTTAAATACACAAATTCATACGATTGCATTTATGTCTGAAACTTAAATCGATTTTAATATAACTTTCTCCGTAAAATTTACTTTTTCAAATATTTGACGCATTTTCCATTAAAAAGCTGACTTTCATTATATTTACGCAAAAAAATTCTCTTAAAAAGTATTCACTGTTTGCTACGTTAATATGTACAGATAAGGTACTTTCATCCTCTTATTTTTCAGTTTCGAGATGGTATTGATTCTTCTCATTTTTACATATTATTTTGCTTTTAATTAAAGTAATACGAATAAACTATCATATTATAAATAAAAAGTAGAAAAATAAAATTTGCAAAGTTACGCATAAGTTAGTTCATAAAATTCGGAAAGTTAATAAATTATAGAAATCCATTTATAGCATTTTTCCCATAACGTTAAAATTCTTATAATCTGTGTTCAAATGCAATCAAAGCAGAGCAAGGATTTTTCGTAAAGTAGTCTTTAGCGTAGTAGCGTATACAACAGTCGACCTCCGTGAAACCGAGGTGGCCCCTCGAGAGCCCACGGAATATTAAGCAAGATTCTAACATCCCTCGGCGACCTCGTAGCGAGAGGAGCGAGCCATCGGGCATGCTGTAAATTTCACTTTGCGGAACTTAAGAGAGGTCTGGTCTGGGGTTAGCTAGTCCAAGTTCCGCAAGAGACAGTGCACGGGGACGATGAGGCTGCATGGAGCGAGCGACCAGATGCAGTGAGAGGAAGGTTATTCTGCGGGGAGGATAGGAAAACGTTACGATGCAGCAGACGCCGGCGTACCGGGATCTCCTTCTGCGACGGTAGACAGTTTGCTGCACTAATATTAGCACGAGGGATAAGGGACCTCGCGCTCAATACCGGATGGCATCCGAGGAACCGGGTGGGAGCGAGACGAGACAGTAAGCTGTGGATTTCTCGGCGTTCCTGCCGGAGACGCCGACGGTTTGTCTTTTCTCGGTTAACCTCATCCACGACCTTCTCAACCGCGATTCGCTTAAGACCGGATGATTCACTTCGGCGTGTAAGATACGCCGAGCGGCGTACGCGTTATAGAGAGGGATGGACTTAGTTCGATATATTATCCGCTGCTCTCCGACTTTGATCTATAATACTTTACGCCAATAGTTAATTACTCCGATCGAATAATAGAGTAAATACCTAATCAGAGGGACAGGCGTGCAGTTTCATCTTAGAGTTTGGTTGATTGGTCATTCAGTTAAGCGAGCATAATTTATAAGGAAGTACAAGTTTCCCGTTGTAATATATTAAGTCTAAATGTAAAATGATTTTGTTCTAATATCGAGTTAGACATACGCTTAAAATATACAGATAATATTAATATAAATGTGACACAAGGATATATGAGCAATAGTCAGATTACAGTTGCTAAAATATAATATTTCAAATAACATAAAAATAAAATAAAACATACGTTTCGATCAGAAGATTCGGTCATTATCAACGTTGTTAAATATAAATTTATATTTAACACATCTATATTATTTTGTTACAAATGAGCATTATATATTTAGTTTTATTATATATTATACAAATTAATAATTAACATAATAATATACAATGTTATAAGAAAAAAATATATTTTTCATTTTATTTGATACTAATCTTGCATATGTACATATGCATGTGTGTATGTGTATGTGGGTACCTGATATAGTTTTCCTTTAATAAGTATATTCATTAAGCCGGCACTAGCAGTATCGAGCTGTGAAAATGATAATACGAAGTTTTTTACGAGCAGGTTTTTTCTCTTTACTTGATCTGGATTTTCTTCTCGCTTCCTCGTTTCGTTTCCGTTCTATGAAATTTCTCTCTACATCTCCTTCTTTCTTCCTCTATCTATCCTTCTTTAAATTCTCTTTCTCATTCAACTTAAATAACTCGTTTGGCAGACCACTGCACAGGATCTCTAATAAGATCGTCGGCACGATATTCGTTCGTCCTTCGTTTCTCATTCCCACTCTCCTCGCCATTCCTCTCCGTCTGTCTGTCTGTCTACAGCCGTCTACTCTCTCACCCAGCTCACCCTCGACTTTTCGACTTATCTGACCTCAAGCTACTCCGGCTTGCCATTACCGCGAGCTTTCGGTTAGTCAAAGCTCGATTAATTTCTTCGGTCCACAATCCGTACAGAGGCAGGCGTGAAGAAGTATCTGGCACTCCCTGCGTCGGAGACGATAGAGAAATCCTGATGTAGCTAACGAGAAAAGTATCGAGTATCTCCGCAAAAATATCTTCCCGTGGCACAAAATCCTATAAACTGCTGCGCTTTCGCGGTGCGACTGTAAATCAAGACGAGACCGACGGATTAAGCTGATATCTCATAGCGAGGAGATGTACATTTGAGATACAATTGTGCACGAGAATTGCAGATAGAATGCTTCATTGGCAATATTAATGACGGAGACTGAATTTTGTGCTCCATAAAAACCTCATCGCCAATATAATCTGACAAACTAATCTTTCTGATGACTTTCGCGAGAAAATACACACCACATCCAAAAGAACATTGAATTACATAATTGGTTATTAATCAACGCGAATAAAATTCATGATGAATAAATCATATTATGTAGGAGGAAGATTGATTTACGAAGCGTTGATACAAGTGAATTTAATATTCCCGCGAACCATTCGTTGTATGAATAATTAGTTGCACATTCATCGAAAGCTAATCATCATAAATTTGTCAATCGAGAAACGGACGTCCATCACATCCGGCAAACACAGACCAAAAATTGACGTGATCGTATGTCGATGTACATTTCAACAAATGTACCTTTCAGAAACACCCTTCGTGAGAAGAGTGATGGTGGCACTTGTGACAGTAGATTCAGCTGTAATGCTCTGCGGCCGACTAATTTTCGAGCAATCGACAGAGACATGCTTATGACATGATACGTAATAATCTCGCATCGAAATGAAGATTGTCAATACAACAACGTCAATACGACAATTTCTGTCTGTGTTCCTAGCATTTCAGTATTCGACAATAAAATATAATTGTTTTAAAGAAATTTATAATATCCTATTGTTTCATATGATTTTATAAAATTTAAACTTTTGACAAAATTCACATAATTAATGATGCGATTAAAAATTAATATTATTATTCCAAATTACACAAATTTCTCTTTAATATCTAATAATATACAATAATCTCAATTTAAATTATATTTTAGAATACAATGAGATTACTTGTTAAAAATTGTAATTTATTTTAATTTATTTTAATCAATTCACAAAGCAATTCTCTGTAACGATTCGTGTAACCGCATTTACAGAACGCAATTTACACTGTTCAGTTAATGGAGAATCAGATACGCTGGATTTGGTTTCCAATTTTCTGGGGGAATACTTAGGCATCTCTACATATTACGCATGTTCAATATATCTTCAATCGTCCACAAAAGTGTACAGGATTCAATTTCTTCGCTTTTCTCCGCTAACTTTTCTTTTCGGCATGTCTGATCACAGAAAAGTCGAGAAAGATATAAATAGCACAAAGAATTGTCTCATTAAGACAGTCAATGGCTCGCGTTAATTATCCGAACGACTTTTTACCTCTACGAAGCTAGTTCACCAAGACTATTTTATCAATTCTCAACAAATGATCCCGCAAATGTATGGCATACTGAATTTTTTATCTCGTCTCTTTACACGGATAGAGTCCAACAAGAAATAGAAGGTGTCTGAGTAGACGAAAAATTGCGAAGGCAAAGACGTGGAAAGAGCAAAGAAGAATGCCTGGCGCCAATTGTGTAGCACTGTAGTGCAATTGAGCAACGACATCTCTTGCGTTGTTAGAATCAGTCGGAGCGTAATTACTTTTCCTTCCTGGAGCGATCGCTAATTACGGCATGAGTCGTTCTCACGCGTTTCACTTTGGAAACTTTCCTAATTTTTTTCAGCCTATCTTTTCTTTCAATGGTCCTTTGGCTCTTTCTTCGAACGTTACTTTGTTCTTGAAATCGTAACGGACAAATCCATCTTACAAAAGAACCTGCAGGTAAAATTTTGCAAGAATCGAAATTTTGCAAGACAAATTCAAGATAGAAAGCTGCGCGATATTTATTTAGTTTTAGTTCTTGGATCTATCACATTTAATACAATTTTATGACCCATATTGCGGGGAATGACATCGTGATTCACTATTTTGAATATAACCAACCTTTATGATATAACTTCTTAGAATATGCAATCTCATATGTGATACGAATGGTATCGAGAAAGGTCGCAAAGTTTCTAAAGTTTCAAAGATGAAAACTGTCTGACACATTTTGCTCAAGATAGGAGTTGCCATGACATACGTTTCTACAAGATTTATTTGAATAGCATGCTTTTACTTTGCATGGTATTCAGGAACTATCTGAATGTGTTGCTGAAGAAACTTACCTTCGTGAAACATCGCTTTTCCACTTGACACTTTTTAGTCGACTCGTGAACATTTATCGATATGACAATTTATCAAATCATATGACAATTTATCAAATGCATCTCTCATAATATTACCTTATAAATCATATTATTAATATTTTCCGTATCATTTTATATTTAAATTATATATAATAAATTATATATAAATTATATATAATATTATGTAGGATACAATGGAGAACAAAAATAAAATACAATAAGAACAACCTCATAAGAAATTATTTGCAATCTCTATAAAGTTGTTCAATAATAATTAAAAAGTTATTAGAAGTTCACTGTAAAATCGTATTACACTTGATTTATCTTATGTAATTTATAGGATTTACATAAAGTCATTCTCGATTTGTTCTCCGTAATTCTTAGAATTCACTGGGAAAGGATTAATTAAATCACGATAAAGACCAGCTTAATGCGCCTGAAATCGCAATCGCTATAAATTTGGGCAACCGAATTAATGACAAACTCAAAGTTCCGTAGGAATCCGTTATCGTAAATCATACTGTAAACTTTACGGAATCCAAATATATGCGCGGATGAATGTCAGCGCGACTTATCGAAATGTGCATTCGGACGAGAAGCCGGTGTCAGCGTTTGATAGGGGTTGACGCTAGAAGTTGGCACATTGCGTCTCGTAAAACGAAAATCTTCGCACTTCCGTTTACATCGTTCCGCCGGTGACTGACTCTCTGGTGGCTCTTGGAAGAAGTTTACAACTTGCGCCACGCAAACTTGAGACAGTATAAATTCAAAGAATGATGAAACTTGCTTGCGAGCGAGCCGCTTCGTGTGAAATAATACGCTCAGCATCATTGTTTTATTATATATATGGACATATATAACTTAGTTTTTGATTATCGAATGCATTAAAAATAAATGAATTTTGAAAAATAAAACTTTGTCGAATTCAGTTTCTATATTACGTTTCTAAATTATCAAATAGCAACTGTTCAAATGGTTCAAGCAATTTTGTTCAAATGTGTCTGCGTCCTGATGTCCATTCTTACTTTTCTCTTTCAGCCTCGTTGATTTCGGAGTAGGGTGCGCAAAGTAATAGCCTGCCCTTTCTCGGGGTTTGATTACAGAAGAAATTGACCATGGAGTAAAGGAACAATGTTTCCACTGAACGGTTCGGTAATTCGACGCGAGGATAACGTGTTGATCTTCGGTATTTACTCGGTCTCCTATTACCTGAGAAAAGAGTTAACTGAAGAGTTAACTAACTTGATTTACTTCCTTTTGCATAAGTGCTTCTCCTATCAGTTTTATATTTCAAAACCTTAAACCAGTTTGCACCTAAATACAAAGGTTACCTATGTGATAAAGGAGTGACACTTTACAAAATTGACCGACATGCAATTACGAACTATAAGTGAACTGCAAGTAATTAAAGCGTTCTAAAAAAAGAAGTTAATTAATTTATTTTATATTCGTAAATATCAAATGTTCAAATTCAGAACCCTTTAGAAATTGTTAAATGCTTTGTAAAATTCGAAAACAGCTACGCGAAAAAGGTGATAAGAAAATAATTACGTTTAGTTACAAGAACAATATTCAAACTGCAACTAAAAATTTTGCAACATTATCTACATATTTTAACAAAAAAAAATCTTTAATAAAAAAATCTTTTGTACGTAATAAAAAAATCTAGCAGACAGCAACAAATGTCAGCTGAGAAAATTATTAATGTTCAAAGGATGGAGTTATTAATTAGTAGCATTTACAATTAAAATTACATAATCAAGCGTAAAGAACATTTTATCTTTTTTTTACTTCATTTTAGCGAATTTACCCGACATCAGTTAATGCGATGAAATCACGTTTTCTAATATTATGTGCACATGAGTGGCGCACAGGATTCCTCTGTAATTACATTCGAGTCATACCGATGGTATCGCGAAATGCTATTATCTACGTTGAACGGCGGTGCATCGGATGTAAGCGCTGGAGGGTAAAAGTTACACGATGGAGAGACGATCAAAACGACGACACCGTTCTCATCACAAACGCGATGTTGAGTTCAGGCTTTGATAATGTTGATTGAAGTTTAGAACTATTCGATCATAAACACGATCACTATTCTTATTTTGCAGCTATTAAGAGAGATCAAAGAAATCTGAGAGGAATTATGTGATAATTATGTGATAGTTCGGGCAAAAAATGTACTCAATATTTACAAACAATGCAATCTTATTCTATGCTTTATAAAACATGCGTAGTTTATTTGAACTGGAAATTGTAAGATTAATGCAAAAATATTAGGTGTGAAAAAGTTCGTGGCGTTTTTTTAATGCCATCTAACGGGAAAAACGAACTTTTTTCCACACCTAATATTATTAGGCACCAATATTTTAATTGAGTTATAGCTTTCTTCACTTATTTGTGTTTATACAATAATATTCGAATTATACACAAAATAAAATTCTTTGAAATAAATTAAGAATACTGAATTAATCACATAAACAAATTGCTAAGAGATCAAGCAATTTTTCTAATTTTGCTTTCTTTTTCTCTCCTTAATAGATAGAGTAGAACGTTCTTAATAATTCTAAAATAAATATTTATAGCGACAAACTTTAAATTAAAACTTTAATAAAAACTTTAATAAAAACTTTAAATTAAAAACGTGATCAATGCATAAAAATGTTATTTTTTAAAACAAGACTGTCTAAGAATTTATGTTTATTGTTCCCAATATTGTATCATACTTCTACTTTTTAATTTATAATACCGTGTTTACAACGTTATCATGTTAAGAAATACCACAGAATAAACAATTTAATTTTGTGCAACCATTGGAACCACGAAAGCAAGTTAAACCAGCGAAGCGAAACCTAAGCTACCACATTACAAACTGCATTCGCGACGATAGAGGGGACCAAGCTCGACAAATAACGTATTCAACAGCTATCGTGAAAGAGACGTTGGAAGTTTAAAACGTTTTGCGACGATGACGTTCAGAGACTGTGATTCCAATTTTACATTCGAATGCACCAAATAGTCCGGTAGTTGCGACTCCGAATAAGACAATGTCGCGCAGTGTCCAATGATGATCTTATGGCATCGACACGTACTTATCATAAAGTTTTGATTGTACGACATCTCTAATAAACTCTCGAGAATATCTCAAAAGAGGATTCAGAAGTGCAAGGATTCGGGGGGATAACATCCCTCTCACGAGAATTATGGTCCGTTCTGTCTCCAGCTTACCCAACAACCGGCACCTGTCGCTTCCGGAATAGCTCGGGAGTCTTGGCCATCGAGGCGATGAATAGCAACGTGACAGAATCTCCAACCACGGGCTAGTTAAATGGACGAGGAAAACCGACCGGGCTACCGCGTAATTCCTTTAATCAGCCGCGGAATTCGTGCTCTATTCGCTGGCGTTCGTTTACGTCAGATCGTTACGCGCTACGACATCGTGTTTTCCTAAATGCGAGATCCCAGCATTTGTTCTACATTTGCATTTAGTTTTTACTGTCACAAAATTTTGGACTAAAATTAATCTTCCGATTTGATTTAACGTTTAACTTTTATTCATCAACAAGTTAAAAGAAAAAAATAATTATAGTTACAATCTATAATTACAGTTTAGGCATTCAAACGCGTTCCAATAATAATTAATTAGCAATCTTAAAATAACATTAAAAAAATATTAATTTTTATATACGTAGAATTTAAAAGCTAATAATTATGTATTGTCAAAACTATTATCACAGTTCATTCACTAAACTTATGTATCATAGAAGACTTTTTATAAAAAAAAACTTAAAAAAAATGGCGCACAAAAATCAGACGTCAAAAATTCAAGCAAATCTTGATAAAAAAAAAAGAGATCAATGTAAAAAGCAATTCAATGAAAATGAATAGAAGGTGACACGAGAAAGCCGTTTCTCACCCGCAATGTTTTGACGTACATTACGTCGAAACAGCGGCAAAACGATAAAACAGTGACCAGATCGTGCCGGAGAGTCGGCACGAGTTTATAAATGTGTTTTTCGAGAAGTTAGTTAGAAAGTTCGTAAAGAAACCCTTATTCACCTTTTCTGCGAAGCAGGCAAGCACGATCATGGCTGCGCCATAGTTCCGTTTGGGATAGGCTACGGTAAGTACTTCTAACGGGGCGCATCGTTATTACGGATTTAGCAAACGGTAGGACGGGGCAAGGGGTTAGAGAGGGTAAAGACGCCGGATCCAAAAATAAACGCCCGGGAAATCGTTCCGGCTGCGCCAGCAAAACTTTCTGCTGCAACGCCCCTGCAGGATAGCATTCGTGCTTGTAGAAGGAGGAAAATGTAAACGGAAGTAGAAGAAGAGACGGAAGTAGAAAGAAGAAGAAAATGATGAAGACTGGCAGTACGAGAATCGCTTCTGTCTTCATCGCAGAATTTCTTAGAATGTAAGTTAAGATACATTTTCTCTGAAAAAAAAAACAGATTTTTTTCTTTATCAATAATCTTCTTTAACAAAATATATTAAATTCTTTATAGATATATTAAATTATTTATACGTTTGTAGATATCTATTAATACATATATTCTTACAAGAATATGTATTAATAGATATCTACAAACGCATCTTTATGTTTATTTACTTATTTATGACGATTGCATAATTGCAACAAATATGAAACACAAATAAATATAAAACAGACTAAAGAAAAAATAACGCCATTAAAATTATGTGCTGTTTATCAGTACGTCCACGTATAACAAAATGTAGTGATGTACACGAATAAAATAAAAGGCGTTATTTTCACAGCATAATGTTATTCCAACCATATAAACATCTACTATTATCCGAATTAATGTGACCAGTCTGGTAGCTTATTTATTGTCCGTAAAAACCCGCCTATTTGTCAGCGAATATAACTGAAATGACATATGCATTCAGCTACGGAATAATGAATCTACAGTAACGAAAAGTGTATGAATTTGATAAATAAATCAATAATTGTCCGACCGTATTCTCTGCGATTCCTCTTTTGCCTCTGCTCTCGCATTAGATGAATATTTTTCGGTTTAACATTTCGGTCGATCAGATAACAGAACTGACCAGATAACAGAACAAAAATTCCCTCAAGCTTGCTTCTTCGACCGCCACAGTTAAAAAACTTTCATGTTGTTTGAAACAAATTGTTCTCATAATACTCCGAGTTACGAGAATAGAAGTAAAGAGAAGAATTCCAAGAGTTACTAATAAAGTTCTAATAATCTGATACACAGAGAGGTGGGCATAGCCACGCCCGAATAAATCGTGGCTGATAAATTCCGCAGAATAAATTCCGGCGTCGTATTAAATATGCACGCGTATTTTCTGAAATATTCACAAGACTACAGTACGTCGCAGACTATATCGTGCCAATCAAGACGAGAGATGAAGGTGCAGATGAAAGGGTGCCCCTCAGCAACGGCAGCAAATGGTAGCAACGGCGACGGCTCGAGTAAAGAGAACGTAAGAATAATTAATGCTCGGAATGTAGGATGAGGCGTTTACACGGGAGCGAAAAACGAGAGAGAGTGATCCTCGCCTGACCTGATTAGCCTCACAGACTATCTTCCAGACGACGGCATACGCTGCTGCTCAACGACACGGAAACGTCGTTTGTTTGAGTTACTTCTTTCACTCTCAGCATCTCTCCTTATCGTTCACATCAGTCTTTTAACTTCTTTTTCTCACGCATATCCGCGAGAGCAACACACAAGCTTCATTTACAGGAATTAGGAAGCTAGTCGCGGTAAACGCGATTCAAAATGATCTCCTTCGATACATGCCTCGTCAACCATGTATTCATCCGCGATAACAAGCAACAATTTAATCCATGCGAGCAAGTCGAGAGCCGAAGAGCTTTTCACGAAACTGCGATTGCAACAAGTTCTAATTTATCTTATTCATCATTTTAATGTGAATTCCTTCTTCTTTTCCGTTCCTTCTCTCTCTTCATTCCTCTTTTTTATCTAGTCTGTGTAACTTTATGAGTCTATAATCAGAGGAAGGATGAAAGGTACATACATTCGGTGCTTCTTTGCGCTTTCATTGTAGTTGTACGTGACTTCCGCACTGAGTAGGCTTCAAATCTGAAGTCAAAATGTTTGCAATTTCATTGACAAGTACATTTAAATTGTTTGTGAATTTATATCTTATCGTCTTAAAAATACAGGGTGTCCCGTAAGTTTTGGTCAATCACTTTTGTGTAGATAGAGCGGACTAACTGAAACGAAAAGTCCTCTACCATTTTGCAATTTTCGCAATAGTTAATAAGATATTAATTACTAAAAATTGCCAAATAATGATTATGAATAATTTTTTACTCAAATATTATCAACTTTACAGAAAAATTGCAAGAGACAAAAATCATTTATTTTCTTCTCATAAAGTTCTTTTAAAGAGAATTTTTTAATACCGTATTTTCTTATGTTAATAAAAATAAGAAAATGCAATAAAAAATTGATAAAAAATTCTGAAAAAATTTTTAAAGTTCTGTGAGAACTCTATTTATTCTTGGATAAAACTATTCTTATATTAAGATCTTATTATTTGATTTTGATATAATTGAACACGTAGAAAACGATACGTAGAAAATAGAAATAATATATAGTTTCTCTCACTATATTTTAGATATTATTTGAAATGACCATTAACGTGCATTTCGATGTTATAATATCCTTATTTTGTTTGCAGACACTTCTCGTTTCATTATGAATATTTAATGTACGAATATTATAATGATAAGTATTCAGATTGTACAAAGAATGTATGACAGTAGAAATGTGTGCGTGCATGCGTACGTGCGTGCGTGCGTGCGTGCGTGCGTGCGTGTACATAAGTTAATAATATATTTTATGTTTCATTTAATGTCTCTATATAGTTTAGAACACTGAAGTTATATGTGAAATGAGAACAGCGGGTGCAAATTTTGTAATTGCATTATGTGGAATGAGCATAGTGTGAGAGCCAACAATGCGCAACAAGCTTTTTTGTCAAGTTTCGTCTGAGCGAAGCGACGGGATTACTTCTTTCGTAGATATTAATTATAAGCGCAACGTACATGTCCCGTTAAAAAGGGACAATTAATCTAGAATCTCATGCGGCACCACAAAACTCACGCTCAACTTTCATGGAAAATCCGCACTCTCATTACGCCATATTGCGGAAAGAGAGGCTTTTCGCCACCAGAACAGCCATTAACTTTTTCTGTCGCGATTACGCATCACGTCTTTTGTTCCGTCTCTACTTTTTATCACGCTATGTAATCTAAATATGACCTTTTGTGCAAAATGTATACATGAGTATTCGAAGAACGTAGCTTCAGCTATCAAACGTTGTAAAAAATAACATATATGTAACTGTATACAATTGCGGTTTTCTTTTTTAAAACAGTATACATGTATGTATATGTTATTCTAGAACTGAATAAAAAAAAAATAGTCGCACTCTACAAAAATCCTATTTCGCAACATATTTCCAGAAATTATAAAGTTACAAAAGAAGTTATTATTTGTTCCTGATACAATCACATTAATTGCTCATTATAAAGATAATAATGATATTCAAGTTTCTAATATCATTATCGTTATGTAAATGCTTATATTTCCCGTAAACGTTCGACGGTTCCCTCCGGTTTGTTCAAAGCCGCATTTCTCGGGGAATAAAGATTTCTGTTAAAGCAGTCCAGCTATCTTGGCAGCTACATGAAAGCAGCTGACAGCGATAAGGTCGTCGAAATTATTCGGTTATTACATCCGAGACTCAAATACCTGTAATAACTTTGTCAGAGATTGTTTTGAGGGGACAAACGCCGTACGAATACAAATCTATCGGACATAGACAATTGCGGAGATGAAAGGCTTATGGAAATAGCGGTCTACTGGCGAATCAAAATATAGGTAGTCTATAGAAAGGCTGGATAAAGCAGACACGACGTCGTCGGGATAATGGCGGATTATGCTCAACTATACGACTTTAGTTTAATGAATAAAATGTACCTGAATTATGAAAAGGAAATTTAACATCTAAATAGTAATCTCAAGAATAAATTATCGAGTAATATCGCGTAACAGTGACTATATGCTGAAAGTTTATTCACAATATATAATTAATGATAATTGTCTTCATTAATGCTGTTACTTGTTTCACGTGCTTCAAATACGATTCGATCCAAATGTTGTCTGTCACGTGCAATTTAATCAAAATGAATTTTCATTTAATATTCCAATTCGACGTACGTGTCAAACGCCACTCGCGTTGACCCGCGCGTGGCACATATTTACGCGAATAGATACACATACCCACCGAGACGTAAACCACCGTAAAATACAAGCGCGTTTCAAATTAAATTTTCACAAGAGATATATGCACGCATCTTCCCCAATTTCACTGTACCTATTTCATCGCTCGAGAATAATCCTGCAGTCGATCACGATCCAATCTCCGCGGAACGTAGTGTCCACATCGTAATGGCGCGTCCCAAGAAGTATAGTCGTAATAAAATGGCCGTTTGTGAAAGCGACGCAAGAATTCCCACGGAATATGGATTTAATATACAGCCCGATGCTCACGGGCTGAAATCTAATATCCCGTGAAGGAGTCGATAGTTTCATCGGGATGAACCGTGGATTCGCATGGAACGAAAAAGAACGACAGGAAAGTAACGGCGGACGCGTGTGCATAAGGGAGAAGGGTAATTCCTATCGAAATTCCACGGAAGTTTTACGACCGCTCTACTAACCGTTCGACGCTCGTGAATTTGCGAAATGCCGTGCCTAGTAAAATGCAGCCTCTCGAATGCTCCGTGCGCTCGTACGCTGCTGGAATCGTCGCCGTAATATCCGCTGACGAAAGACATCATCGCACCACGGAGATAAATCGAGAGCTGCATCTACAAGCGGATTAATGCTGCTTTCCGCATCAGTGTTGGTGTCTTCTTCGTAGGATTAAACGCTCGCGTTTCATATGGCATGGTATTGCACCGCAGTCGGTGTTGCTATTGTATCAAATATCACAAGACGATGAAAACACCTATTAGTTGCTACCCAAGTCGCGATGCACATTGAATGTCAACGAGATAGATCCTAAAATGCCACGCTACGCGTGGATAACGCGAGAATTTCCGGGCGAGATTATTGATAATTCCGTTATTGCTTTTCTGATGCTATGGAATTGTTTAAAAAATCATTAAGAAAATCAGAAATTTCGTCCGTGGAATTTATCGAACGATATATTGTAAGATTTATATGTATAGCGGAGGACGCAAGATTTTGATAACTAAAGAATATCTTTTTGACGAAAGAATATGTAATGTATGTTTCAATGCCTTGTAAATAATTTATAGAAATATGATATGTCCGGCGAGTCGTTGAATATATATCAAAAAACGTATTATAAAGAAATGGCAGAGTATAATAAAACAGTGTGTGCAATTCCATTTAAATAAATGATGATCTATTCAATACAAAAGAGAAAAATTGCAAAAAATTTTTTCTTCGCATCGTTTTATTAGGATCAAAGATAAGAATGCGTGATGAAGAAAATTACATTGCATCCTGTGAGATGTAAAGCGAATAATTCGGTTCTCATTATTCTCACGTTCTATTGGCTGTTTTCTGCGAAAAGCGCTAAAAGTGTAAAATAGACACAATTGACAAGAAAATTGCTGCTAAAACAAAGAGATTAAAAGCAGAGAAATGCACAAAGGATCGTGTAGCCATTCCGGAGCTTCTTCGACTTTACTATTCTTCCAGCGCGGCTTACGATCTCTTCAACCGAATGGAAAACCAGCAGAAACGCTATTATAAGCGCAACCATCTTCTAGAATGGAAAACGGTTCCTCTAGATTCGTAAATAAAAGAATGGATGTGGAGCTCTCTCGCAGAATGCCCGTCACTGCTAAGTAAAACCTCCAAGAAAACAGTTCAAGACTTGTCTCGTATAAGCGCGGGGCGAGTAAAAAGGCACAAACTACCACCAGCGACAACTCGATTATTTCGTGGTTTTCACCGACCTTCTTTTACAACTGTTAACCGAGATGCAAAAGCAAGAAGAGCCAGACGCACGATGCGCACCGAGAGACATTAAACACTGCATTCACCGTTCCGGTAGAAATAAGAAAACGCGTATACACGAACATTCACGTAATTTCTATTATCGTTTAGATGGAGGAAAAATTTTGAATGCAATGAGAGGAACGTAATGAGCGAAATGACATTTAGCAATTCAAAAAGCAGCTTCAAACATGAAAGTGTCATACATACGTAAGCATTACATAATGGAATCTTCATGGAATTATTGTGTGAATAATGGAATTATTGTCGTAGAACAAATGAAAATATCCTTTTGGATTTGTTCACAGATAAATCAAAATAAGATAATATTATTTCATCATTATTATTATTGTTTGGAATATAATGAGGAGCTATCTTTAACGTCATTAAATTATGCTCATAAATAGTCACTTTAAGATAGTCAGTGAATTATGTTGTATCCAGTAGCTAGTATCCTGTTTATCATATGGCAACTGTATTAAGACTACGTGAATGCAAGAACTATCCTATATAGAAAGATTGTTGAACTGCCTCCAGTTGACTGGCGAATGCCGACCATGGTTAATGAATCCCCTAGAGTTCCTCCTGGAAGATTAACGACGTAAGGAACACCAGCAGCTGGGCGATGAAAAGGGATTGGAAAATCTTTTAATGGTGTGTATTTGATTTGGGTAATGTCCTGTGCATGAGCCTTTTTTTAAAACAAAAAGAGATTTATAGAGAGTGCGTATTTACTTACTACTCGAAAATTTACTTCCCTTGCGATTCTCCCGCGCTTTAATAAAATTATATCTTTCGTACTTCTTTTTAACTGCTAATAAATATTTCAATTTTCACCTTTCTTTTATCTGATTTCACATTTTATATGCATTATTAATGTATTTTCAATCGTCGTCTTCTGTTTTTACGACTCTTTGCAAATAATTCGCTATGCAGTTAAACATTAATATCATGATTGCCATTGGTAATTACATTCGGGCTGAGTTCCAACAATTTGACGGGTAAGCGCCAGACATAAAAGTAATGGAGCTATAATTAGTTAATTAGCGTAACGCAAATCGTTCCGAATGAATATACTGGTCGGTCGATAAACAAATACAAGCTGATCCTGCATTAACGAAATCCATTCAATAAAGGTTAATGGAAACGATTCGCAAGAAATGTAATTATGGAGAGAATTTCCAACGCATCCGTCGATATGTATCGAGATTATTCATACGGTTAAACCACATGATCAAACCGAGGACCTTCGGCCGGAATAATTACAAGATACAATGAAACTGAATCGTCGTAACATATATAGAGAAATAGGGTGACGATATAACGAATATATTATTTCGTCATTTAAAAAGGCAAAAATAAATCTTTTATAAAATATATTAAAATTATATTTATCTTTTGATTAATTTTAATACATTTTTGATGGAAGATCGGTGGCTTTGATTTAAAATTAAAAAGCAACCGGCAATCTTATTAATAACTCGTACATTATTCGATTACGTTTAATACTGTTGACACACTTATGAGCTCGTCATCACAGTCGGAACCAAGCGACGCGACAACAGCCCTATGTGTCTCCCCCCGTCTAGACCCTACGTTATCACGCCCCAAAGACACCCGGTACAACGGTACAGCTAGTACGCCACAGCACGCATATAACATGCAGAATTTCACGAGCAATAAACAACTGCCACCGTAATCGTGGCAGTAATGTATGCCGTCGGAATCGTTTTCAGCGCAAGGAGAGGAGCGGTGGCGCCCACGCCGTCCAAAGTCTCTCCTCCAACATACCCGCTTCCGACATCCGCCTCCCGAGTATGAACTCGCGTCCACGTACGTGCTGTTCGCGCAGGTGTTTCACTTTACAAAACTGCCGTGCTTTCCATCGCGAGCCGTGTTTTGTACTGCCGACTAAAGGGAAAAGAAGCGGCCCGGGGACCCGCCTTCAGAGCTAGAAAGGTGGCACAGGTGCCTCTGCTCAGACAGGCGGATACGTACCTGTCCAAATGTCTCCATGCGGAGCTCGTATTACAGTAACATATGAGGACGGGAATACTTATTCCCTGTGCGCACACCGTCTAACTTCTCTCGTTATGAGACTTTTATTTCGGTCCCGTGAAACTTACTCCTGGGAAGGGAAAAAAAAGAGTGGTGTCATGGCTTCCGAAAGGCTTACAAAGGCGTATGATTTTTTATCGTAATGTTGAAGATTCCTAAGATTGCATTAAACTGTACTTTAACTTGTCAAAGTTACAAAAAAATTGTACGTATGTGATCTATATGAATTTTAAGTAATTTGAAAGGTAATAAATTTTAAGAAATTACTAAATTCTTAATTATGGTTATAAAGATAGAGAAATAGCAATAAACATGGTAATACATAAAGACGTTTTGATTTTTTGTAGCATAGTAATTCTCATACGAAAAAAAAAAGAAATGTCACAAAATATTTAATGCTCTTATATACGCGATCGAAAACATTCCAGATAAATTTATTTGGAATTCTCACGAATGGCCGAGCATGTTACATCGAACGTGCGAAAACACGTACAGTAGAAAATGCATAAAATAAATTTGTCGGGTATCACGCGCAGAGTGCCGTGCTTTTTTCGTGCTGCACGTAGAACATTAATCACATTATTCGCGTGGAAACTCGCGTGATAACGCGAGAACGCAACAGATCCAAAGAGTCGAATGTGTTAGCAGTTAGTTTAATTTCAACTCAAACGGCACTTCGACGATCATTTGTCCCCGCGTAACTATTCATTTATAACTGGTTGTCGACATTGCTAATTGGACCATGCCAATTTAGTGTATCCACTAATAAAATTTAAAAAAAAATATGCATTCAACAACATTGACTCGCTCTAAACCGAAAATTTCAGACGGTCTCAAATTTATTATGTTTTGTGCTAAAACTCATCAGATAGATCATGCACTAGGTAAACATACAAGTTAATTAACGAGAGAAACGTGGTTTAAATCATTATTGAAAAACACTGATGCCGATCTCCGAATGGATGAACTAATTGCATTGGTTACACTCGTTAAATTCCATCACCGTGTAATAAATAAAGTTGTGTGAAATTACATGCATCCCATAGTAATGAAATTTATTGCAATATGTACGCATAGTAACCAAAGAAGTTCAGAAAATAATTTACTTTGTATTAAACGGTATCAATTATAAACAATAGTAGATTAAATTTCGCATACAAAATTAATCTCTCTAAGCTTCAGTTTCAATAAATATAAATTCCTCTCAATATAAAATAGAAAAGTGGAAACAGTAGAAAATAAAAATAATGCTCAGAAAAAATTACAATAATAAATTTAAAAGTGAAGAAAAATTAAAATAAAAATATTAACTGTAAAAATATTAACATTTTTGTTATGCGTTGTTGACAATTAAAAGCTTTGAGCGTATTCACGTTATTGAAATATGATAAAACACATCTATATATATCAAATAAATATCACTGCGATTATGATTAATGATTAATTCTAATGGATTGCAATTAGTATTTAAAAATCATATTTACTGATTCTATATTAATACTCAACAATAAATTTTAAAGTGGATAATGTCACACTTATATATTCATTAATTTCTTGTATACATAGCAAAAGTATATGCGTTGCTTTTGTCGTTAACTCTCACTATTTTGTCACATTAATGCCGCTTACGAATAAAAGCAATTCACAAAATATTAAATTCCGTAATAATTTATAAAAAATATTTTTCTTCAGATAAGATAAAAACAATCGTATTATACTATAATCAATAAAAAATCAATTACAATCAAGGACATTTATTGTACATTCATAATTTCTTGAATTATTGAATCTGTTATCCCCTTTATGTCAATAATCTCAGATATAATGATTTAATGAAATGCTATAATATTATGATCATACATTCGCGACTATAAATTGAGCAATGTAGATATTTCACATTAAAGTATTTTCAGGAAATCTCGATCGAATATACATATAAATCTTCCAGAATATTTAAATCCCTTGCTTTAGTAATAGAATGTGACTTCCTTTATTGGAATAAGTATTACTGTGCAATATAAGTGTTCGTAAAATTCATATAACGTAGATACGATAAATTTTTATACATGTTCAAAAAATATCCGACATAGTACATATAGTATCTTTATTATAATTTAAGCCGTAACTATGTGATATGTAAAAAATACAATGTAAAGCATATAACAGAAAGATTGACGTTATTCAATAATATTCTGACTGAACGAATTTAAAATTTTTAACTACTAAAATATCGAACTTTAAACCATTCTCTCAAACGTAAAAACGTAAAACGATATAAATTTTGCGAGCAGTGAGTACCACTTGAACTTACATTTAAATCAATTTAGTTAAACATGTACATGGAGAAATTTAAAGGAATTGTTTTGAGTTTCGTATTGGGCTAGAGGGTTATTATGTGAAAAATTATATATACTAATGTTGAATTAAATATGCATTATCCAAGCATTATTAACCAATTTTCACTCTAAAAATCCAATTATTTAAAGACAGTTAAATCAACAATACTGACACCGCAACAATTAAATGCATCATTTTTAGATCCTTGTTTTAAATCACTTTTTTAATCCAATAGTAAATATTTTATTTTTACCCGCAGCTCCCGCATAATTATCTAATATATTGTTGAATAATATAGGTGTTTTATACATTTTAGTTTTTATATAAAGCATATATGTAATTAAACCGATTCATATTATTAAATTTCAAAAATTTACTTCGTATCTGACATTAATGTAATCATAAATTCTATGAAAATAAAAAATGTATTATAAAAATAATTGTAACGCCCATTCTTATTCATTGCATTATTACAGTCACATAATAAAGAAATTAATTCTAAACTTTATCAATAAAATATGCATGTTTTAATATGCCAATAATTGATTGTTTATATTTAAATATTAAATATATTTAAATATTAAAATATTAAATTTAACAAAAGATATTTATCAAATTGTGCGAATAAATGTAGAATTAATAAACTTAATAAACAAGTACATGTGTTTTTACAATGTTCAATCAAAATTTCTTGCAATAAGAGTGATGTTATTGACAATAAAATTGTAAGATAATGCAAATTATAAAAATCTATGAACGCTTACTTTAAACACTCTCAAGAATATAAAGAAGGAACTTGCTCAAAAAGATCGTATTTCAACGAAGAGCTTCCTTGTGATCTCGTGACAAGGTTTCCCAGCAGCTGCCGCGACACAATAAAGCCGCAACAAATAAATCTTCCTCGAGGAACACTTCCAAATTTGAATTTCCACGGTCGGAGGCTCAGAGTAAAATTATCCGCGTTTCCAGGAGTGAATTTGCTAACTTCGCGTCGCGGCGACACCGAACTTTCGGTGGCTCCGCTATTTTACCACATAAAGTTTTGAATGTGACCGAAGAAGAGTATGGTTATCTAAATTTGCGTAATCGTGACCTTTGAAGCATTTAAATTGCAAGAACAGTTTAATGCCAGTGAGTTACTGATTCGTCACAACAACAGATAAAAATATTGACAAAAGTCTCGATAGCTTATAAAGTTAGTCCATTTATGATATTATATATTATCCGTTACGTAATCCATTACGTATCATCCTTGCGTATCAAATCATCCGAACAAATGAAAAAGAGAAAATAAAAAATATTTATCATTTAAAAACAGATACGTTGTAATACATCGTTAATTCACTCACAATTTAATCTCTTAATGTCTATTAAACGATCAAACAACACACACTCATACACATACACTCATACACATACACATATACTCACGCGCGCGCATATACATACACATTATCTCTCTGCAATATAAATTCTAATGCAAATACACTCTCTCTGTCGTCGTCCACGATGTTATAAATTGCGAAGTTCGAGTTACAACGACTCACGTACGCCAGAGTGCGACCCTACACGAGGTGGTGGTGTGAAAAATGACTGGACCTCGTATTAATCGCAGCTACTTTAACGTTACGTCCAATATGTGCGCAAAGCTAAAGTTTGCCGTGCACCTGCGGTAGCATAGAACGTCGATGCCGATGGATTCGTTACACGGGAACTCGGTTTGCGGTCGTGTATACACTTACGAGAGCATGCGTAAGCTTCGTCGTCTGTCAAAACTTTAGAAGGCTATTAAAACAAATTACGGGAGTAGATGGACGGGATGGACAGACTCGCTTGCGTGTGAAAGTAGTTAAGCCTTTGATACATGTCCATATAGGAATTATGGCGAAAAGTTTTCTGCTCTCTTCAAAAATCAATGATCGAATAGGCTAATACGTAATATATGATTATGGGTGATAAAAAAAGAGAAAAGAACAATTTAAAAGTTGCCGAGTTCTAAAAGAAAAGTAAACGGTAAAAATAGGAAACTTGAAAAACTTTCAGAGTGTCTTTTGAAGAGCCAAAAAAAAAATATAATAGATATTATATGTAGTTGCAAAAATTCGTGACGCTCATAGAAAAGTTTTGAGAATATGCTATGAGGATGTAGCGCCATTTCAAAATTTTTTCTTGCGTATGCGCTGGAATCAGAAAGTGTATTCAAAGCAATTCTTTGCTTTTCGAAAAAAGAGAACACAAACGAGAAAGATGTAGATACGAGGAAGAAGCAGGACAATAAAATACGTGGAATAAATCAATCGAATGTCTAACGAGTGTGACCTTCTACTTCATGAATTCATGGATGGATTTTGAAACTGATCTTAAGCTCTTTTCAGGTTCATTATGTCCTCGGGTGTAGATAACCTTTCGGATGTCTTATACTACCCTCCGGGGATATAAACTAGATAAAAACTTTTATGTCGGAATGTTATTTGCGTCAGAACATAAATCTAACAGAGTTCATTTATATCATACAGCATTATAGCAGAACATGATATTAAAATAGCAATTTTTTAGAATTTTAGTAGATAATAATATCTTGACTAAAAATTATTTTTTATATATATTACAAAGGAAAAAAGAGAAAATTTATGCAAATGTCGTATTAAAAAACCACAAAAACTAATTTATTATGTCTTTAATTATAAATATTAATATATCTTTATTATCTTCTAAGCATTGTAAACTTATTAAACTAAATTAATCTAAAAAATAAGATTTCATGTTAATTATTCGCTATGAATCTCTTGATTATTTCAAGATATACAGCTTCATATATAATTTTGATCATTTTACAATTATCTTATAATTAAGAGATATTATAATAAAGAAATATTAATCTCACAATATCAATCAAATGAATCAATGAAAATGTATCTAATCCAAGGAACAATAGATCTCAAAGAGAAAAGTTACTATGTGCAATATAATTTAATAGCGCTGCCAGGCTGTCATTTCCTCTCTGCCTTCGCTTTTCAATGATTAGGTTGAGTATATTTCTATGAAGCTTCTTTCCTCAACAACCATCCGATTTAGAAATGTTCGAAGAACGCCAACTCGGAGAACGCCAACTAGATATGATCGAGAAATTCGTTTTATTTTTATTGAAATTGAAGGTACCGCGAGTAAAGAAAAATTGCGATGTCGAAATATTTCTCATTCTTATCCAGTTGATTATATTTCATATTTAAAAAATACTCGTTTCTTGTTGAAATGTTCACAGTTATTATATCATATAACAGATTTTAGGCTTCCTTTGTTACCATTCTTTCTTTTGCCACCTGTTTTCGTTTACACGAAACGTCACCTGTAGAATCCGCCTGATGCCAATTCATGTAGAAGAACTATTAGTTCTTTTTTCTTTACTTCCGTTTTCGAGTCGCGTTTTGCGTTCTACCTTCGTTGCTTTCTCATTTATTCTGAAAAATGCGATAAAGTAGGATTTGACCTGACATCAGATGGGAGGGAGCAAGACTAAAAAGATAAAGAACGGTGGCTACCAGCTTGGTTGCGTAAAGGTTGCGGGGAGATAAACGGGAGCTAGCGTGTAACGGAAGAAAAAATACTCCTAGCAGTCGTAGCACAATGTCATAAATAATACGCGAAAGTCTTGGCCATGCCAAGCAAAATCCGTCCCCGACATCGCTTTTACTTCTCACTCTTGTTTCCCGCGGATTATAATGCTGTTATTTACGAGCTATGGAGTACCTTTCAACTAAAGCTTTATATAGTGCAACACTGAATTTTCAGCCGCTGAAGAGCCTGAATAACAGCGTGAGATTTATTCGCACGTAGCAAAACCGGTTCTTCTGCTAAATAAATCTCAATCGTATTTTTAATTACAGTCGGTCTTGCACATAATTTACTTTGTAGAAAATGTATATCACGTTTACAGCTACTCGCAAAGGAAAAATAATAAAATAACTTAAAAGCGTAAACTTTCTCTTTCTTTCTTTCTCTCTTTCTTTCTCTCTTTCTGTTTCTTCGTTTTCCATCGGTATCTCTTAGAATCTCGTTAACGATCATTTATTTTACCTAGCGATTTATTTATCAAGTTTTTATACTTTTGAATTTCATTGCACCATTTATAAAGATGTTGCAATTAAATAAAAGAGATTTTTTTTAAAAGATATTTATATATCTTATTCATCTTTAATCGGATCAAGAATTTCAGATGCGCGTACGTCAGAGCTATATTCAGCAAACGGCAACACACATAACATTTTTCTCAGTCTTTTGTGTGCACGTAGCAAATGCAGCCGCATCAGTTCCGTCACGTCAGGAGAGATTAAGCGGCAAGCGCATCAACGTCCGAAAAGTATCGAAAATTTAAAGAACGTTGAGCGGTAGCTTCTATCGACAGCTCCCTCGATTCTCAAGTCACGTTTCGAATCGCGGTGATCGTTTCACAGGGACGTGCCTTCGTCAGGACGGAGTTCCATGTCGGTGAATCCACACTCGAAGAGCCCCAGGCTCGCGAGTGCCACAGCAGATCGCGTTTACAAAGCCCAACTTTATCCATCCTTTCCATATTCTCGTAATAGTTTTTTTTACATCGCGATCGTGACGACGATTGAGAAGCTAGTTTTTATTCTACACTCGAAAGCATTCGTTTACGTTAAAAACCTAATTAAAATAACAATCAACTACGGACAATAGTGTCGAAGCGCAACTGTATGTTACGTGTACTTGCACGTACGTGCATGAATTTCGAGAGGAGGACAGTGCTTTCATATTGATCGAAAGAGATTGACTCTCCTTTTATTGCAATGCATTTGTTGACGTGTTATTATACAATCAAGTTTTCAATTAATAAACTGATATTTAAATATATAAATAAATAAATATATTCAATTTATCTACGTATCATTAATTATAAAACCGTAATTATTAATAAAAATTTTTTTATAAAATATTTTGTAAAAGAAGCATCATTTGCTATCTATAGCTGTATTTGCTATTATTCAACCTATAATAAAAGATATAAATAATAAATGCTATCTGCGATCCAGTCTCTACTGCGAATTTTTACGATTACTCAAGTGACTTTCATAAATATTCCTGCATTTAAGAATACAATCAACAGTGTGAACAGTCGTCCGATATCTAAAAACGCTCGAGGAAGAATCCCAATAAATGAAAGTATGGCTGATCAACCTTCAGATTTAGACAATATCACGGCAATTCCGACCAATTATACCAGTAATACGACAGGACGAAATTGCACGACAAACAAATTGTCGGCGACGAAATCGCTGGCGAATAATTCTGAAGCGCAACGTTTCACTTCGAGCGCATCACGGAGAATTGCGGAAGCACCGGAATGCGCGTCGCGGAAAATTAAATGTCAAATTAATGCGGACGATAAATTCGCCGGACGAACGAACGACGCGACGACGTACAGCAAGGCCAGCAAATTTACAGCGCATTATCTGGAATTTAATTCAACGATACATATAAACGCGTGAAAAACGACAGATTAGATCACAGGAAGAAGTGCTCAAGATTTCATCCTAAAGTGAAGGATCGCGTTTATTTCACGAAGTTACGATATTAAATCCTGGCGCAACTAAAATCGTACTTAAAGACGATAAATTCGCTGATATTCCGTCAAACGTATTTTACAATACTTTGAGTTTTTCTATGAAAAAGGGATCAAATATCAAATTTAGATTTCAGAGATAAAAATTTTATATTCAACCTCATATCGTTATCAGCGCGTAAAGTCATGCTGCATTTATTAATATGGTATTCGCGTTTCGTGTCGTTGCAGAAAAGCGAAGTGATGAAAGCCAAGCCGATCTTAACGTCAACGAAACCTTCTCGAAGACGGCTTTGTTACTCGAGACGTCTATCCACGATCTACCTTGATAACCAAAGGTATGAGGAAGTTTTAGCAACAAATCATAATGACATTGTTATATCGCATTTTAAAATAAAAATAATAAATCAATTTTTTTATTAAAAAGATATACTTCGTTCCTTATATCTTTATTTAATATTAGACTTAACAAAAGCCTTTAAATGAAATCATTAAATATATTATTGATATTTTTATTTTAAAAAGATTAAATAATTTGCATGCAACAATCAAAACGCTTTTGCCAATATCAGTTGTATAATGCACGTAATATTCTTGACAAAAAAATAAAAAGCAAAATTATGGAACTGCTATGACATGTATCCTGTCAGTAACAGTAATAAACAGTAAATGGCAACATAATTAAATCGTTCAATAAAATAGATATTTAATATCTTCTCTTTTTCCGAGAGTAATAGAGTTTTAATTTCTGTACGAATTTCAATAATAGCGTACTGAAAATAAATTTTCCGATTATGCAAATCGACAAAACGGAATATTAAAGCCCGGTGGTGTTTTCAGATTAAACTTTCGTGTCAGGATAATGAAGCATCTAAACTCGAAATTCGAATTTCTCATTTTCTAAATCCACGGCGAGCGAATTTATTAGAAGTTTGTAATAAAGCAATAATTGGTAGCTAATTTGTTACTCAGAAGCACGTAAATTTATTTGTTATTACATTAGTTTCAGATTCGTTCGACGATATATTCCTCGTAGCGCAATAAAATAAGTTTATATATTTCAGAACGCATCTCACGCTGCATATAAAGTAAAATGCTATTAAACGACTAATATATCGCAAGGAGATATATAATATTTCGATACAATTTTGAAACTAGATATGCTTTATATTCTACTCATACCGTTCATTTTTTTTAAATATTAACATATTTAATTTTATGCATCATTGCTGTGCAATGAAGATTTACGTATCACATAAAGAATGAATTGACAACTTATCTACTTATCTAAAATGCCAAACTTCCAAGAACTTCGAAGAAGTTATTCGAGAATATGGGAAACTTTCCTGAAATGTACACATAAAGTCATGGCAAACGAAACTCATACTTTGAATCAAATACGTTTCACGTCAAAAGATCACATCAAAGAACAAGACTGTTCAACATAAATTATGCAAGAGTAATTAACGCGTCGTGGAATGTAAATCCAGATAAATTATATCGTGATTAGCAATTGTTAAGGTACAGCAAATACAACGCATTTTAATTTTGTGGCTAAACACTCAGCAAATCGTTTCTTCGACCACACTTCCCCAAATATAGTCGACTGAATTCGGAGCAAAATTTCACCTCCGGCGTTATATCAATCGATCCGGAAAATATTCGCTAAGAAATCGCTTTGGCCAACCGACCGTAACTGTTCGCGCAATGTCGGAAACTGCATAAACAAGAAAGACAAGGAATTAT
>Ga0157364_1000483_pt1 | contig 27420 bp, 14 predicted proteins | sample AttsexASBM2_FD_111476 | JGI IMG/M metagenome (GOLD analysis project Ga0157364, IMG submission 111476) | Fungus gardens microbial communities from leaf cutter ant in Ribeirão Preto, State of São Paulo, Brazil - Atta sexdens ASBM2 | ecosystem: Host-associated > Fungi > Mycelium > Unclassified ... | reverse complement strand
GGAATAAAAAGAATATTTTCGCAAAGATAGAGAATTTATTAGAAAATCCAGTAGTAAAGAATCTTATCACGATTTATCGCTTTACTAAATAAAAAATTATCGTCCAATTGCAATTTTTTTACTGTCAAAAAAGCTTTTTCAAGGAGAGAAGGAATATGCTGAAGAGATGGCGAGAGAATGAAAGAAAGAGAGAGAGGAAGAGGAGGAGGAGAGGGAGAGAGAGAGAATTGTGAGAGAGTTGTGTGCCGGCAGAGTCAGGGGTCTTAATAAGATGGAAAGAGATGCTTTGTGTTGGTGGTTGCACGAAGAGGCGGCCGATAGAGGCAGCCGAAGGGCGGCAGAGTTTACACCTCACCTTGAAAAGGCGTCTTCGTGCCTTACTCGGCTCCTCTCCCTTTCTCCTACCTCTCGATTTTCTCTCCCTCTCCCTTCCCGTTTCGTTTCGTCCGGCACCTCTTCCATCTTCTCCTCCTAGTCTTCTTCTTCGTGTTTGCCCGCCTCGTTAACGCCTCGCGGCGGCCAGAACGGACGCTGCACACGCAGCTATTTACCAGCCGCCTCTTTGGTTCATTTCTCCCTCCCTGAAGACGAAGACCTCCTTTCTCCCCTCGCCAAGAAATGTCGATATTTTTAACCCTCTTAGAATCGATTTTACCAAAATGTTACGTATTATCTTTTTCCTTGCTGTTTAATGTCAATAATTGCGATAATACATTTCGAGATCTGGTCCCTTCTTAAAATTTTTATATAGAATGCTCAGTAGAAGAAAATAAAGTTTACAATTTATTATTAATTAATTATCAACAATATTTATTTAAATATTGTTTATAAAAGATCTGAAGTGATAAAGACTTTAAGTCTGTAAAATTTTTATAGAATTATTAAATAATTAAATTAAATTAAATTAAAAATGTATTTTAATTATTAATTCAAGTATAAATAATTTATATTGTAATTAATTATAAGTAATTTGTGATTTCAAATTGATAACCTGAAATCTCCATTGGTATGATATCGCAACATTCGGTACTGGCATTCAAAGGCGAGACGACTTAGAGAGTTTCACGCAGGATACAAGAAAACCATTAGCGGCCACTATCGTCGTGACAAGAAGTTAAATTAATTACTGGAACCTAAAACAGGACACGGTGGGGTAAAGAGCGAGACGAAAAAGTAAAGAAGGAACGAGAGAGATGAGGAAAAAGGGGAGCGTCGCATGCCATTGAACATTCCGGAGGTCCCAATGACGCGCTTCGAATTAGGACGATACGAATAATGGACCTGCCGACATCAAGGAAAAACCGTCCCATAACCGTTCCTCATCGCGAAATTCCAGACTGGCCAAACCTTCCGCAGAATCCGTACTACGAAAAATATGACCGGTTTTTAGAAAGCAAGTGACTCGACGAAGAACTTCGAGTCGATGATGGCGTTTTTTCGTTCGGTAATGCGATAATGAAAAATAACTGCAGTGATAACGTATTAAGTTACTTGAAGATATCTTGGTTCAATATTTGCCGATATCGAGCAAAAATATGCAGAATATCTTCCTCAAAAAAATTATTTATATTCATTCTGAATAGGCATTATATCGAATAATGAATAGATTTTTCAAAAATTATAATATATATAAAATTATAATACAATCCCAATTTTTTATAATAAAACTCACAAAATTCATCTGTAATACTTTATGTAGTAAAAGTTCCGTTTGCTTACGGGGGCTAACAAGTTAATAAAATTTATGATGTAAGAAGACATTTTCTCGAGAGATTATAATAAAATCTATATCAGGCATGCAGATTAAGATTGTATAGAATTTTACTAATCAGAAAGAACTTTTACTCTTTTTATTCTGATTAATCAATTTCATGCAATCTCAAGCTTCAATATAAATATTCTGATACAGACTTAGGCTACATTTCAAAACGTTCTCTCCAAGGAAAATTTTATTCGAAATATATAGTATAGGTAAGATATATTATATCGAATAAAATTTTCTTTGAAGAGAATGTTTTAAAATATAACCATGTGTAAGTATATAAAATTAATCAATCCAGTGTTTAATACGAAGGACGCAACAATATGGCGTCTTTTGATTGGCTAATTTTTCTATGCACGATATATTGTATTAAATTTTGTCTAGGTAGGCTCAAAACCTTCAAAATTAAAAATCTTCGTGAAAATTGAAAATGAATGTATATTTGAAAAATCTCTAGTCGATATTTTGTTCAGAATTTTTTATTCGATATTTCTATATTGAGTTTAAAAAATATCGAATGTCAATAAAACATGTTTAATTTAATATTTACCTCAAAACTAGCTTATACGAGCTCAATCAAAGTTACTCGTATATGACTTTCATACTCGGCCGGTGGTCTTAAAAAATGTTTTCAACGAGGTATGTCAATTCTGTCGATGCAATCTGGTCTCGTCTTGCAGCAGGTTTTTACGCAGTCCCTTCTCACGCGAGCGGCGCCGTCATCCTCTCTATCAACATCTCGTTTGTCGCGCGATCGATAAAATGTGTTGCCGATAAAATGGCCAATCGATCGTGTGCATGCGTTCGGCGGCAAGGTCTCCGGTTAATCGTTGATGATGATGATCCCGATCATCGGAGGAGGAGATATATCTCGGTTAACGTGCCGTATCTTGCGCGCGTAAATTTTTGCGCACGAACTTACGACGCATAATCTTGATCTTCTTGGAAAGATCCCACCGGCCGGATATGGTAGAGTCCTTAGAAGTAAATCTAGCTAGAAGTAAATCTTCTAGTTTGGTTAAAAATGGCGCATATATATATATATATATACACGTACACTTACACGTGCACAACTGTATAATGTTCGCATATTTGCTCTTCAATTTTTTTCACGAACTCATCGAGTCATCATTTGATTAGACATTTTTCATCTGATCAATCAAAAATAGAACAAGATTGACCAGACTCTTATTTTTAGGAATACCAGACTCTTATTTTTAGGGATACTAGAATACGGAACGCTGCCTGTAGTGTAATAAGACAGGTATAAAAACCGGAGCATAGATATTTACATAACGCATTATGCATAAAATATAAGAAAATTAATTAATCAGAGTCTTTTATTGGAAAAGAAGAAAAGGACTTTGATTGGTTCATTTTCTCATGTGTTATATGTTAAGTTAAGAGTCTGTGCTTTCGCTCTAACATTCATGAAAGCATAGTAGGAGAATGAATTTGGCTGAGAATTCAAATTTGACTGGCTGTTTTAGGGTCGTATTCATAATCGTGATTCAACTTGAAATCCGATTTGAGTTAAGTTTGAATCAGTCTTTCATTTGAAAAACGCTTCTCAAACCACGATTTAATAAATCTGATTCAATCTTTAGTTCAAATCTATCTCGCCTGAAATGAAGTACACCGGAGTGTACTTCTACTATTATGCGCAGAAAGGCGCATTTGAAAGGGTCGAAATTTGAATAGTTGTTTCTAGTATTGCTATCGTCATTGTGCTAATGTTATACTTGTCTTATTATACCATGGCTGCGTCATCACCAATCGGCGCTCTCCGATTCGATCGATTATTTTTATTATTAATCTCGATTGCTTTCGTCCGCGTTAAATCACACGCGACGAATCCGGTATCAGATCCAATGGCGATAAGGAATTTGATAACGGATGCCGGTCTCACGACAAATTACCGGCCATCGGAATTACTCAGGCGTTATCGTCGATCTAGACATGCCCGATCGTACCGGATGGAGGCATTTTCGGGATGGGGAAATGCATTCTCCGTGTACCTCCGAGAATGAAAACCTTGCGACAACGGATCTTTAACGACCGTCGCGCGGATGTTTTGACACGGTTCGACACGGAGGGGGCAAATATTTTCCCCGAAACCCAAGGAAGCCCTATCTCGAACGCAGTAACCCAGAAATGCGCGTGGCCGAGAAATCGATGATAGATGAAACTCGAGAAGCGGCGAATCTCTGAGCACACAAAAACCAAAACGATTTCATTGATATCGGATTACGTTCTTTATTGGTGTAATTTTTTTCCAATCGATGGAGAACTGTTCACATGCAGAACGACAAGACAAACATATAAGGTGTAAAGTTTGCACGTTCAGGTGTAACACAACGCAAAATGCCAATTACATCTAAACGATTTCTAAGCGAATTTTAAGCGATATGATCCGCTAATTTTAAATACTTAAAAAACTATTATAGCCTCGATATTTTGATTAGAATTTTCGTCTCAAAATATGATCTCAAGAATTTATGTTTAAACATTATTACAGTTTTTACTGAACATCCTGTAGAATAATTCTCCTTACTACAGTGCCTTTGTATTTAAATAAATCATAAAGCAAACTAACACAAATAAATAAGAAAAAGTATTTTTTATTCAGTTAAATTATTAATGTATATCAACCATAATAATCTATTTTTTAATTATTAAAGTAAAGCAATAAATATTTTTTGAAAAGTATGAGAAATTTATGTGAATCCATACCGCAAGATTTGAAGCTTGTCTCTATTGTTTTGTATTTGTTTGTTTTGTATTTGGAGCTGAGAGCGTTGTGTTATGAGTGTACATTGAAATTGTAAATATTATAATTAAAATAATAATTTATATAACATTACCTTAAACAATTAGTTTATATCTATTATCTTTTTTAATAACTATATTTGTTAAAATGAGTCATGCGAATAAGCACACAAATTGAGAGCACATTGATAGAGCCACCGCTCTTTAAAAGGACACACTGAAGGAACAAAAACATTTTTTTTATTTTTATCAGAAACATTATAAAACATTTTTTAGATTTTAAAACAATATTATAAAAAGAAATAATTTAAAAACCGATATTAATTTCAAGCAGACAAAATTAAAGCCGCAACATTTAGTAGTTAATTTAGTAATGAATAAGTTGGCTTAAAAGCACGCTAATAGGAACAGTTACCCTATACGTTAATTTCCACGAAAAATATTACATTTGCAATTTGTTAGCCGAAATATATGGTATATCTGTTGAATGCATATAAAAAGAGGCAACATAAATCGCGCGTATAACGATGATCCGGCCACGTGGTTAATTGTATCCGACGACATCATAATTTCGACGCATAATTTTACGCTCCTGCCTCGTAATTCGTATGCAAGGCAGATTTATGTCGAATAATCTGCGTCGGCGATCAGAACGCCGAATTATATCGATATAATGCCTCCGCGCCACTTTGATGATCAATGGCTCATCATGCGCTCGCATGACTGATATTGAGGGGGGAGAAGGGGGGGGAGAGGGAGATGCATAATCGGTTCGTGGAATGGTTATTTCGAAAAGTCAGTAAAGAACCGTGAGGGCAAATAACGATGAAAATAACGATAAGAAAAAAGGAATCCGCGAGTTTAATATTAGCAAGGACGACTGCCGAAACGTCACAGCGGGCGCCAGCAGAAATTCAAAAAGATGCGATTATGGGCGATATTTCCACGCTTTAGCTGACGAAATTTATATATTCGCGATAAGAAAACCAGTTTCTGAAGGACGTTAAAGAGAAGGGCGATAATGAGATCTGAGAACGATGAAAGTTACATGCCGATAAAGAAACCAGCTCACGTCTTGTCATCTGCGTCTGGCGGCTCACGCGAATCGTTCAGATTGTTCTTCTCTCGAAGAATTTTTATTACGTAATAAAAACTTGTTCTTTTTTGCACGATTAATTACATAAAGTTGAAAAAAATTGAAAGAATAGTAAAAAAATTTTTTTATAACAATTCTATCCGTGATATATTAAACGACAAAGCTGATTGTCAAGAGCAATACTCGGATGTAAAAATATGTGAGCGCGAAGGGATTATCCAATGGTACGCGTGCAACGTAAAGATGAAAGGAAAGAGGAACACTGTAGATTTAATACTTCCGTTCGATATCCTCTATCAGGATCGATACTCGGAATCTTTCGAGTTTATTATGGCAACATGGATGATGGCCGCAAAACCGGTCGTAGCGCGATGAAGAAGAAGATAGAAACGGAGAAGGGATTGAAGATCGGAGGCTGATACACGGTGTAAAGTATATGAAGTAAAGGCGCCGGTAAAAACGGCAGATTCGACACGTGCTTCGTACTCCCATTCGTATCTTCGATCGTGATTGGCACTTCGATCTTCTTGCGAAATTTATTATTGCTTCGGGAGCGGAGAACCGGTCTACCGTAAGCGAAATCGACGTGGGAAGAAGATGGGAGGTGAAAATGCACGAGGAAAAGATGAAGAAAGCTGCAAGAGAAATTTGCAAATCAGAATTATGTTCCATGTTGTCAACTTCATTCAAGTCAATTGCAACAATCTTTATGCTATAATATATTTATAACTTTTATAGATAAAAATGGATTTTAAAAAACGAATCTAACATAAAAATACAATAATCGATAAAATTTGTTTTTAAAATTTAATTTCGACTGCTTGAGTGTTACTATTAATCATTTATTAAATTATAGTTCTATATATATAAAGTACACAGAAATTTAAAATTAAATAAATAAGAAAAAATACAATTATTTCGTGGAAAAGTTAAAAAGCCAAGAAATTGATCTTCATTAGTATACAAGATTTTTTGACTCGCAATATATTTTGACAATTAATTTTGATTGTGTCTTGATTTTGAAAATTGATATCAACTCCGAAATTCTATCTCCGAAACGAGAAAGAGATTGAAAGTGGTAGAAAATATTGGCGCGCCGCTAAGGAAAAAGGCAAAGCACGGAAAAAAATGGTAGAAAGAGAAAACGTGTACAAGGTAAGGGAAGTGGTCGGTTGCCGCCCCATTAATTAACTGTCCCTCTTCGCAGCCCTCCGCCCCCGACTGTTCCACCAAGGGCGCAGCCATTCACAGCTTGCTACACCGATCTTTCCCCCTTCTTCTCCTCTTCCTCGTTTGTTCTATCGCTTTTTTCTTCTCTTGAGCAGTTTCTCGAACGTGCGGCTAATTATATCGAGGTACAAAAGAAGATGCAATTACAAATTAATGATTATTACGCAGTATCTTAACCATGAACGTTGACTTCAATTTAAACATAACAGTATATTACACATGGAAATCCAAAAGGTGTCATATTTATAAACATATTTTTTTTTTATTTTACCTTTAGACAAGCAAGAAATGTACAAATAAAAATGTATAAATAAAAAAAATAAGGAGATTGGAGTGAGTTATGTCTTGAAATTGTCTAATTATAAGATTCTAAAATGACGACTATTTTCCAATAAGTAAAACTCATTTCAAGGAATCTATAATTTAAAAAAATGAGCGACTTGTAAATACAGGTTGACATGCATTGTAGTTCTGCTGTGAGCAAAATGCCGTGAGCAAAATGATCTTACATTCTTTATAGATTGTGTTGAACACATATTGTGTTGAAAATATTAATTAAAGTGATTAAACAAAGTTGCCAATTCACCATGGCAATTGCATCAGAACCTGTTAAGCGATCAACGAGAAAATAAGCCTGTCAGAAGAGCGAAATATTGTTGCATGCGAAGTAAGGATTATATCCTTTGCTTCCATATGAAGGGGTGGAAGCCATAGTGGTGTAAGTTTCTTTTTTAAATCTACCTGCTTGAATTAATGCAGTGTATCGAAACAAAATATGTTGAAAGAAAACATGAAGTAGATAACTCATCTTCGCAGTATCGACATTTATTATAATTCGTACTCTTCAATTTTTAACTTGGAAATTAATTAGAACGAATCTAATAAAACTTTTTATTTCTCAAAGTTATAATGAAGAGACTTACCACCACTATGGCTTTCACCCCTTCATATATCAAGTTACGACTCTAGGAAAATTGATATCATTTTACAGCCTTAAAGCAGACAGAAATAAAGTGCAGCACATTTATTTTTATTCTGTTAAACTTAAACGTCAAATATTTTATTTATCACAGCATCATCTACAATCGTTGCATTATATTAACAAATTATGCTCTTTGCGTCCAATTCCCAATTCTAACTTTAAGGGATCGCGTTTCATCGCTAATTTCCATTCACGATTATGCAAGATTTTGCAGGAAATTGCGCAACGAGACTTGTTCCATGCATATTAACTCGGAAAGGAGAGACATGTTGCGAACACGGACATGAGATAAATAAGACGGTAGAAGATTTAATGCCGTTATTTAAGGGATCCCGTCGTCGCGTCGCGAGCGATCCCACGAAACGCGAACGCAGGCATGCATCGGCGAGGACCATATCAGCAGGGACGATTACACGCTGTGGAAGCCATTGTTGTCGTCCTATGGAAATTAATTGAATGTATTTGAATAAGCGCGTTGTTCGCCGCTTGTTCCTACTTGCCCACCTACGCCGAACACGCGCGAGCCATAAACCGTGCTTGCGATCAAACAACTACAGGCTGCTTCAAAGGGCGGACTGAACAATGAGAAATTTGCTCGATCTAGAGGATAAGTTAACAAAGTTAATATAGAATTAAAGAAAAATAAAGTATACTCTCTAAATCTTGTGGAGTGCAATCTCGAAGAGATTGAAAATTTAGCCTACCTTGTCCAAGAGTGGCAGATTTTCACTCTTTTTAAAGTAAGATTTACTCTTTTGAAATGAGATTCACTCTGAAGGAGTGAAATCTCAATCCCTTTTCTGAAGTGAGGTTCCGTCTGCTCTGGTATTACACAAAAAAAGGAATTGAGATTTCACTCCTTTGAAATGAATCTCATTTCAAAAGAGTAAATTTCATTCTAAAAGAGTGAAACTCTGCCACTCTTGAACAAGACCGTATTTTCACTCTCTTTTTTCAGGACAAACTAAATTTTCAGTCTCTTCGAGTTACACTTCACAAGATTTAGAGAGTAACATTAAAGTATCAGATAAAATACTCTTCAAATTTTTGGAAGTAAAATTTCATTCTAAAAAATAAAAATTAGTTGATATAGATTTAAACATTTTTTACACTATAACGTTAAAGTATCAGATAAAATACTTTTTAAATTCTTTAGAGTAAAATTTCACTCTAAAAAGTGAAAATTGAGCCATCTCGAAATAGAATGGCTCAATCTTTAAAAATGAGATTTTACTCTTCAGAGGAAGATTCATTCTAAAAGTTTCAGAGAGTATTTTTACCGTAAATAGTAGAAATAAATTTCATACTTTGTGCAGTCTCGCGACGCAGTCTTGCGACCGGAAAAACGATATGAGCACAGGAGTCACGCGTGATTATGGTTTTCGATAAATGTACGACATCGTCATAAAGTTGGTGGCAGTAAAATGCCTGCAAAGAAAATAAATCGCACAGTCGCGACCGCGATTAATTACCCGAACCGCAAAGGCGTCATTAAATCCTCCCAGGTCGCGGCGGGTAGTCACGAGCGTATAAAATGAGCATATTAAAGGCGCAGATTCGTGGAAATATCGAGAAAAATAGAAACGGCGTGTTTCATTGTGTCGAAATGTACGTCATGAATGTGAAACGACAGGAAGTAAATTAAAAATATAATCGTCTTAGAAGTATAAAAAAAATCCTTCAATTCAGTTCTTCAATTATATCGATTAAATTTTTAAAGTAATACAATTTTATATGAATAACACAAAATAAATAAAGAATATATAACGTTGAAATTTCGAATTTCTCAAGAATATATTAGCAAATGTTTGATAGGATTACTTCCCGAATATGGAAAATCGGATTATACTAAAAAAAAACATTAGGCGATATTAATGAATTAATTTTGATATAACTGATTGATATATTTTAAGAATTATTATCTAACATTTACAACTTTAGAATGATTATTATCCCGAATATGGACCATATACATACAAATGCGTTCTTGTGCCTTTAGAGTTTCTGGTGTACGCATCAGTATTACTAATACAGACGGCGACAGGTACGAGATAGTAAGAATCACCGGGAGAGCTGTGTCTTCTTATACAATGCACAATGGTTGCGTTCCGTCCATTACACAGTTATTTGTTTATTTATTAACTTGTGCTCGTGTTTCGTGCCGTTAACAAGGCTCACGGATTAAGTTTCTCTGACTGCTGGTAGCACAAGTCGAGACAAAGCGGTTCGCAATCCTCTCTCCGAGAATCACGCAGATCTAAACTTGAAAATACAATATATTGAAAATTGAAACATACTTTCAGAGCATTTTCCATCATTTGATTATATCCAATAATTTTACAAAGTTGTTTAGCTTAGATACTTTGAATTAAAAATCTTTTTCTTCTTTTTTTCAATGATTTTTAGATTTTTTGTTTTTTATCTTTTAATGATTTCTCAGAGACAATATATCTTGTGCTCCGTCCCTTTATTTCATCTCACAAAGTACAACATTATGAAACGGTAATTTTAGCCTTTTATCGCGGATGTTAAAGAAGATAATAAGTTGATAAGTTATACGGAGTTGACGTGTGCGACGAAGAAACATAAAGGATAGGAAAAAAGAAGAAGAACCAGGACCTAAGGGAAGACCAGGCGATGACGATCCTTTCCCACGTCGGTCATCGCCGACCTCAAACTGGTCATCGGATCCTCATAGCGAATGAAGGAAGTGGTCGATAAGATCATTTTACAGCGTATTTGCTGATGCACCTCGTATTTTGCAAAATATTCTTCTCTTAGCTCAGCAAATTTCTTTGACAATTAACCTAGCGAATATGTTAATTCTTAGATCGCAAAACATTGAATGAAAAAATATTATCTTTTGAGATATTCCATCTTTTGATTCATATAAATCAATATAAAAAAGTCGATACAATTATCTCTTGATTCTCAATGTATTAAAATTTTCAATTCTTGACTTTGCAATATCAAAATATGTAGAGCAAAAATGAAAATATATTCGTTATACATATAATAGAAACTTCAATTATCAATTAACCCTATTGAAAATTTATTTGATCCGGACATTATTGAACGATAATTCAAGGTACTCTTAACTAGACGGCTCATGGATAGGATACACAGTCCATCTCGTTGCCTGCTGTGCTTACACTTGGCGTGAGATACGAGCATGTCCTTTGGTGTGAATGCGATCGCCGGCCATTTTTATGATTCGTGCTTTGACGTAATCGAGCGATGAAGTCGTCCTCGCGGGTACCGTCGGTAGATGCGACGAATACATACAGCGATATTATGGGACATTCAGCGCGCGAAGTAAGTCCGCCATAAGGATGAGCAACGCCATGACGTTCTTTTGACCCGTTTGACCCCATGCACACTTCTCACGATGCATTATGGCGGCCACTTGGAAGGCCCTCGGCCCTTCCTTCATCCTTTCCCTGTTGAAACTCGGTGGACCAACCAGATTACGTCTTTCTCTCTCTTCTTCGTTCGTTACTTTTCTTCTTTCCTTACCCTTCTCCCTTTCTCTCTCTTTTCTTTCCGCTTCCTTGCTTGCTCTATCTTTCTCTCTTTCTTCGATTGTCCTTTCTCCGCTGTTTCGCCGTTGCTCTTGCACGCTCTCTCTTTCTCTCTCTCTCTCTCTCTCTCTCTCTCTTTCTCTTTCTTTCTTTCTTTCTTTCTCTCTCTCTCCTTGCTTTCTTGTCGCTGCATTATCCCATACATAATCGAACGCCGCGCACGAGAAAGAAAGACCCACAACTTTCGTTCCTCACTTCCTTTGCTGCTTACGCGACCTGATTTGCGGTGTGCAATTTATTTTAAGCATCATTCACAGAGAAGTTTACCAAAAAAAATCGTACTAACAATTAACACTCCTATCGATATTTTTATTATCACTAAAAGTCACTAAAATGCAAGAGGGACGTAATATTTGATCGGCAACGATGTAATAAAAATTTTAATTATTTAAAACTGAAATTTTAGCTTTTCCTTAATTCTGTTCCAAGGATTCAGTGTTATTTATCTCAATTAAATTTAGTTGGATCTCGGAATCCTTTCTCGCAAATAGTAAGCGGAAGGATATTCTAAAAGCGTAGGCGAAGCCTGATGACACATTCTGTTAACGGGTTCCGCCCTAAAACACTATGCATCGTGACGGATGAATCCCGATGAGTTCCATTAGAACAGCGAGGTAAGGTGATAATAACGATGATGATAATGACGATGATGATAGCTGAATGAAATAGAAACACCGGAATACGCTGTAAGTAACAGCCGAAGCTGTTTCCTGCAAAAGGTTGCATCCTCAGCAGGCAGGTCTCATATAACTGGTTCTATATATAATCGCGATATAAAATTGTTTTAAAACGATGAGACTTTAATTAGAATTCATCGGAATAGAATTCAAGAAAGCAATATAACATATTCTTGTCTGATATTTTTTGCCAATGATATTTTTAGCTGTCACGTCAATTTCAATTATTATGGAAAAGCTGTATCATATATTTTATATATATCATTTAAAAATTAGTGTAGACAAAAGGAGAGTAATAATTAACAGTCGATTTAAAACATTTTAGAAAATATGATAACCTGTTTCAAAACGTCTTGGTCGTTCCTCGCTGTTGACTGGATCAAGAAGAGAGGAGACGAATATAAGGAAATCGAGAGGAGGGAGAGCGATTTGTCGCTGTAAAGATATGAACGATCGCATCGGGGTTAACGGAGGTAACCTCGACGTCTGGACACGCGGGAAACAAATGCTCGTGGATTTACGAGGTTATGCCTGTGCGAAGATAACGGCGCGTGAGAGGCCGGGTAGCCCCTCTCGAAAGGAACGTTAAGGCAGCGCTAATCCTGTACTCACATTAGTAAAACCCGCCACGGACAGCCGGCAATAAGTAACATCGGACACGGAGAGGATATACTACGATTGCGTACCGCGGTTGCGAAAGTTTGAATGTATTTATGTTTATCGATTAAGCATTTTTTTCGTTCCGAAAAAATTTGAGAAAAAGGGGGAGGGAGAGAGAGAGAGAGAGAGAGAGAGATGCTCCAATTTATTATCCGCATTTAAATACAAAATAACAATAACATTATCAATTGTTATAATTTCCTACTCAATAATGTAATTGTTACGCATACAACATGTATTATATTACATTTATAACGTTGAGTAAAATTGAAAGAAATTATTTATTATGATTTTGATATTACTAAGAAATAATATAGTAATTAGAAAGAAAATTTTCAATTTTTAAAATAACAACAAAAAATTCAAGGCTAATGAGAATCAGCGTGGGAGAGAATGCACAAATTATTAAATTGGAATGATTCATTTTATGCACTTGATATATGATATCATATATAAAGAATAAACAAGACATATATCTTCTTTATTTCGAAATCTTGAATGTTCAAAATCTCTTTGTAGAGTTTGATGTTATTATTACTCTCTAAAATTTTTAGTAAAATCTCACTCTTAAAGATTAAAAATTGGGGGGGGATTACACTCTTTTTTTCAAGATTGAGAACTCAATTTTTCACGGAGTGAAATTGCACTCCAAACAGTTTAGAGAACATACTTTATATTTGACGGATTAAATTTAGTATATTGCTTTAGTTATTTACACTTATTAATTACTTCAGTTTACAACTTATTTATAATATTAAAAAAAGTTTTCCAATAATGTTAGTAAATAATAAAATTGATCGTTATAATTAATTTTAAGAAGAAATAAGCCTATTTAGAGAAAGAGAATTAGAAAGAGCTGACTGTATTTTTTAATAATATATTTGCATGAATTTCTATATACATTTTCCAGTTTTGCACTCTGAATATTTTCAGTCTTGAAGAGTAAAACTATATTTTGAAAATATTAGTAAAATTTTAAGGAGCTATATGTATATTGTATATTCATATATATACGTATTGAAAAGTTGCACTGTCAATAGCTCGAAACATGTTGCGACAACAAAGCCAGCTGTGCGTAAATCGTTGCTATTGTTCGCCAGCAAATAGACGCCTATTCGTTGGCTTGGCCAATAAATAAATTCTCAGGACGTGCGATCATTTGTAGTGAACGCGCGTCGTAAATTTTTGCGGGGGCCGCGGGATATTTAACCCGTATCAGTATGATGAATGCTTAATTTTCCCGAGCGCCATTTTTTCGTTGTGGCGAGTGAATTATTATTCGAAATCGCGCGCGTGTGGGTTGATCTCCGTGCGCTCTGTAATCAGTGCTCTTTTTTTCGACTGATACGTTCGTAGGATAAGCAACTCGCGTATGAGAAAGCAAAGCAGTCTATTTATCGCCTTCTAATAACGCTGATTATCGCGTTAGCCAATTGATTACTATGACATATGATTGAGTTTCAGCTAAAAGGAAGGAAATGATATAAATCCCAAAGCAATCCTATCTATTAAAATATCTTTTGGCTCTAAAATGATTTTAAAAGCATCATTATTTCTTCCAAAATTAATTTCTTAGAAAATGTCGAGTTAGATTGTCGTCAGAGGAAATATTGGCTGCGTTTAGTTAAAGAAATAATTTTGCAATTGTTGTAAGATTTCTTCAATATGATTTATTCTTGTCCTTTAATTCCTTATTAGATCTAAACGTATAACCAATCGTATTAATGAAGCCGTATTAAATTGACTCCAACAAATTTTGAGGATCTATATCTCTATTTAATGTAGATATATTTCTAATTAATATATCTTTGATTAGTATATAATAATCAATATTTTATATAAAACAATTTCACAATTTTTTTTTAAATGGCTTTCTCAGAATTGATATCCTTTTGGAATTATTGCGTAATTTTTTTCTATCAAGTATCATGTTTGTAGAGCACAGCTATAAATTTTTATTTAAAAAAAAAAATCACAATTTTTTTGAATACATTAAAATTGAAATCTTTACAAAGCCGTTGTATTTTGGTGTTCTACAACATTTAAAGTAGTTTAGTAATTTTTTTTTACTTCAAAGAACGAAAAGTATTGTGAATACTGGTTAAATGTGATGAGATCCTTTTGACTTCGGTGCGACCTTTACTTTCAAAAGATGTTACTACAAAGAGTTAAAGAATCTTACAACAGTTACAAAGTCATTTTTTCTGAAATTTATTTGTCAGTATACGTACTCTCAACATCGTTCTGTACTACTTGCATTTTCTATGAATGCGGTATTAAAGTACAAAAGATCTCTCACAGTACGGAATCGACATGGGGAACGATCGAGGTAAGTCGTGATCGCGCAGTTCGCGAATCCGATCCTGCAAGCTTCACGATTCGTATCACGTGCCGCCACGTGCGCTTATCGGATTACTCGGTTGATCATCGACCGTCATTGGACACCGGCTGCAAGTCACTGCAAGCGGCTCGGGAGATACTCTATATGCGCTACTTATTACGATCGTCTGGATCTGACTGTGATAGTCATTCGCGACTACTCTGAATCAGAGATTATACGGGTATCGCGAAAGGATATGATTTAACATTCAACTTTATCACACTTTAATTTCTTACACAATTTCCGTGAAACGGCAATCATTTTTGACAAGTGCAATATCTCTTATCAAAATTAGCGCATGATTATCTTTACTTTGTCACTCAGTTGATAAATCTTTTGCCGTATTCGTTAAGAAACATGATGAATGTAGTAAAACGGTTTAGAGGGAAAGAGATCGAAGAAAGAAAAAGAGGCAGGAAGGAGAAGAAGGTCAAGCTGACAGAATCGGAAGGAGTCTCGTGTGCGATAGAGAAACAGTCCAGACGGAGAGCGAGAAGGACGACGGGATGAGGAACGAGAACGCGGCTATTAGGTTTATTTGCCGTAATTGGGGGAGCTTTAACGCGCTAAACCAAACACCGGTTATGGCCGCCATAAAACTACCCACAATCACTTAGAGCCGGCGCGCGGTACGCGCTTTTTCTCCCTATTTATTCCGCTGCTAGTCGCCGCGCGCGATCACGAGGACGAGCAGCAGGACGAAGTGGACGGACAGACGGGACTGACGAACGAACTGGAGTTGGACGAACGTACCGGCAATTTGTTATTTCCCGACTCGCGAATCCAGCTACCCTCGGCTTTTTATCGCCGTTTAGCACAAATTTCATTCCTCCCGCGATCCACCGCGCTTAAAATATTGGCTGCATTTCGCAGCAAAAACGTTTTGCTGCTCTTGTAAGATTTTTTAATATAATTATTTCTTGCCTTCAATTCCTCATTGGATCCAAATGTATAAACTAAATGTATAAATGTATAAACTCCAAATGTATAATCATATTAAAATATCTTACAAGACAGTTGCAAAGCTCCTTTTTCTGCTGAACGCTACCATTATTTCAGATAATTTGGAATGAACAAAATATATCATCTTTTTAAGTATCGATTCGTGTACTTTATATTCAGGAATATACGGACTCTCAACTCGCAATAACGTTATTTGCAACTTTCACAAACGAAAACTCAAGATATCGCGGCCATATTTAATATTAGAAGACAAATTTATCGCTGTCTTTTCTATTAATTACTTGATTGTGATTCTTGCAATGCGGCGTGTTTGACATTTTCAACAAAGATTAATTAGAGCATGATACTAATCAGATAACTTGTCACTGCTAAAATCATTTTAAATTTATCGTGCTAAAATATCGCGCTATAAATCTCACATTTCATTGCTTGTATAAATGCTAAAAATTAATTTAACTAGGGTTAGATGTAAGGAGCAAGAAAATCTCCGCTCGTACGTGGCCATTAATCATCGTAACAAATAACTTCTCTTTGCGAAAGCAAATATCTTATTTCATTTATGCTTTACAAGCATTTTGACGTACGATCGTCATTATTTACCAGTAAGTAAAAAATGTCCATCTTTTCTGACATCGTCGGACTGCCATTCTGAGAACAGGAAGAACGTCATTCATTGCGGAAAAACGAATTTTCATATTTTGAAATGCATATATGGGAAATATGTGACGTTAACGAGCTATATAGATCCGACGGATCGCGTCTCGACTTAAGAGACATCAATGCCCGGACAGGTCCGAAAACTTATTAGATATAAATAAATGTTGATGAGTAAGTTGGATTTGAGTATCGTTCTCACTTGGATTGTTTAAAATTCATCAACTTTTCACCTAACAAATTTATCGATCTTTTTTGCGAAAAAATATTTTTACAAAAGAAAGTTACATGCCAAATAAATATTGATGGACCTTTGCAGAAAAACATCATTCGATTGAATCCATTTCTTATATCTAACAGTTTTTTATTTATGACTTTCGAACTTTTAAGTGTCTAAGGACCGGATTTTCGGTCAATTCTTATTAACTGTTTGAAAACGCCAATTGTCAGCGTTTTATGCCAAGGATTATTAGCACAAAAAAAGTCGACTTTTCAGGACAAGCACCACAAGTGTGTTACCTGTGATGTGTTTCAAAAGCACAGCGTGTACCTGACAGAAAAAGAAGATAAGTGATGGCGGCAGCAATAGTTATCTTGTGGTAATGTTTGAACGAGTGAAAATATTGTGACGGTGATAGATTTGACGCCGGTTCTGTGTTCTTTTAGCGGCGTGCCGGTAAAGGCGGTCCTCCTTTGCAAAATTCGGGTAAATATGTGAAGCCAGAAAAGTCTACTCTTTCTATTTCCACCTCGACTGTTAGTTTACACAGAGCAACAACCGGTCCGACGCTGCGCACAGTGGTGCCTATAAAGACGGACACAGAACAACCCAGTAAAAGATATGAATATTTACGACAAAGCGAATAACAAATTTAATGGGCTTTTTTCTTTTAATTGATATGACAGTAGGTGAAATGTATTTGCCTAAATAAATCTTCGATCATTTTCATGACGATCAATTCAGACTTATTGAATTCAGACTTATTGACAAATTCGACACGTTGTCTGCTTAGTTAATCCATCTCAAGAGAAATTTTATGATCTGACGATAATTTTAATTATTTTCAATCAAATACAGAGGAATTTTTTTTAAAGATAATTAGTATCAACTTTTAGATTCATATCCATGTGTATATATCTTTTATCATTTTTTTTTTATTCATACACAACAGAATATAGTACAATGAAATATAAGAATTAATGAGTAAATTGTATTCATAATAAGCCAAAAAATTATTCCGACTTAAAAGAGCTTCTTGTCATCATTTCATAGAAATATTTTTTGTTTTATATTCTTTTAATATGAATCAGAGACAACAGATTACTAAATAGTAATTCCACAGCAAAAATATTTCAAGAATATCTTTAATAGATTAATCGCTACGTCAAGTATATGAGTGACGCATTTCATTGCAATTTTCACATTTATTTGTACTTTGAAAGAGCTCACAGAATAAAGTATACAGAAATAAAAATGGTATATTTTTGAGTTTTAAACTGGTAGCAGAATGTGTCACGATTGTTGTATAAAGCGTCTATGGAATTTTAAGGTGTGAAACTTAAACTTTAAGCCTTAAGCCATAAGAAATTGGCCAATCATCGATTATTTCCTTACATTCGATTGTGATTTGTCAATTTTTTACGGTTTAGGGCTTAAAAGCTTAAGATTTACACCTTAAAATATCATTGTAGACGCCGTGGTCTAAGTGATCTAGTATTATAAAACATTTGAATTCAGCAAATTCAGCACGACAGTCAACGTGTTAAAGAATATTAATGTGCTCAAGCGAATAAAATGTCTTTCAATGCATGAAAGACTTTGTCGCATTTTCTTCGATCTGGAAACCGAAATAGCAGCGGCTGCAAAGCTCAAAATCGCTTATATACACATTTTTAACGCTTTAAGGCACTATGTATTTGGGAAATCTATTATCTACTCTCATGTGATTTCTCTCATTAGCCAACAATTTAAGATTTTATTAATATATTTAGATATTTTTCTGAATAAACTTTTAAGAATTCAGGTTTTGTCCGGTTAAGCACCACTGTCCGCGGCGCCGAGGCTGCCTTTTGTGTGACGCGGCGATGTCGACTTACAAATTGGAATACAACGGAGCGGGAGTTAGGAGAATCGTTTCACGCTTCGCGGGGGCGCCAAGTGGAAGGCAAACACCGATAAAAAATGCATGAATAAAGCACTAATGGAGCCTCCATGGAAGAGAAATAAACCTCGAATAGTCTTCGCTTCTTAAAGGTGATGACGGGCAAGCGATCGGACGTCCTTTTCTCGCATTCAGTTCCCACAGCATCGCGGATGATTTTTAAGTTTGAAGTGACAAATTTACATAAGAAAGATCGTTCACAAAGATCATCTAACTAATCGTCATTAATCTGATATTCTATTTTGTAGTTATTTATTATTATGTATAAGTAAATTTCTTATGGAGGAAACTCATTCTGATCTCCCCCGAAGAAATATGATACTTCGAAATTGACAGCGAAGAAGAATCACGCAACGTAATAGAATCATACATAAACTATCCGCATGAAGCGAGCATGATCGAACATGATCGAGCCGCTTATCACGCCGGCTAGCATTTCGCGTGAATCACCTGCCGACGTTTTAACGACGTGCAGTAGCTAGTTTATCATACGGACCAAAGTACGGTGACATGCATTAAAGTAATAATACGAATTACTACGTGCGTCCATGGAAGAGACAGTTGATCGATATATATGTTGCAAATTACTATATATTAATGAATGTACACTGAAATGCTTAACGACTGCATATTAATTTCGACTTCATCTTTTGATTTATCTTAACTTTTCTTATTTTCGTTGCGTTCAATTTTTAAGGAAATTATATTATATATTTGATTATCACACCAACATAGATAATATTATGATAAAAATATTTTCTACAACATTTAATTCTGAACATTATATTACGTAATGCCTAAGATGTAACGAAAAGTTTTATCAAATTAACTGTGTTGGAGGAATCGAAATTTTTCTATCCATTTCCTGTCTTACTGCGTTGAAAAGAACCCGAATTAGGGGTCGAAATGTCTGTACAGGTAAACTGTTTGTATTATTCATTCATATTCCTTTATGAATGAATGTGTCTCATATGTAATTATTAATAATTATTATATTAATTTTAATAATTATTATTAATATTTATGATACGCTAATAATTACTATGGCAATTTTAATTAGTTCGTGATTTCTTGAAAACAAGAAAATAAATTTATATATTATATTTATATTATATATTTATATAAATAAATATATTTAAGTTAAATAAAATTATTGTTATACAAATTATTTGCGAAATTATCGAAGTGTATATATGTGTCTTTTAAAGGGATAAGTCACATATAAAACGTACAAATAATCATATTCTTTTTAAAAAAATATTCTTTTAAAAAAAACAACTGCAAACTCTTAGGAAAATGCCATGCAAACGCCTTATTACTGAAATTTAATGTAAAGCTCTCTGATTGCATTTTTTCGGGGATTATACTTCACCTTGCACCCAGATAAATCGACGAGGAAGCAAGAAACCTATCAATCTCGATAATGTCGCGTCTAATTGTCGCTTCAATTAATATGAGACCGAACGCGACCATGATCGACCGATCGATTGGTCGTACATGATATCCCCCGTAAATACGGTGTCATTTCATAGGATGATTCACCGATGAGCCGGACTGCTTCAAGGACGGTCGTCTTTATCATAACTTAAACAGCGCAGAGCTGCATTTTATCACCACTGACGTTAAAATCGCCAAAATTCAAAAATTCCCATTACAACAAATAACGAAAGTCTTACAATCAAATTACTGTCATTTAAAGAAGTTTAAAATATGTCTTCTTCATATTTGACTTCATTTACAGTTTTTTATAATACTTCTAAATTGATTGATATTTCTAAATCCATCGTGTATTAGAGAACAAGTAATTAAAGGTACAAATTAATGAAGATGATACATTAATCATTATGTGATTTTACTCTAATTTTATTTATCTCATTGTGAATTTATTTCAATCTATAGATTTATCTCACGTAAATCGCTAAAAACTATCGTAAGTTCATATAATTTTTCATATAATTTTTTATATAGTCGGAAAAAATAATTTATGTAAATTATTGAATGAAACAATAGGGATTTTTTACATTTTTCATTTTTGTTAAAAGATAACACTTCATCCTTCATTTATTTGCATCTTTGTTTGTCTTTGAAAAGAAGAGCGCACGCATTCACCTGTGTCATGAGACGATCAGCGCCAGAGCCTTCCTCGTCCTTAAAGATGATGTCCGTGTTATAATTGGGTACCAGGTCTCGGAACCTGGGGTCATATCTAGTAATCCGTCCCTCACTGAGTCCGCTCGCCGGTAAGGTGTTCTCGCTGACATTTGGCACATGCTGTTTGAAGACCAGAGGAGTAAGCTTCCTCAGATTCGGCCGTCGGCCGGCGCCTCTGCCGGGTCCGCACGCCAAAGCAAAACCACTGTTATCGAGCACAGGCAGCCAGAGGCTGAGGAGTAACAGAAGAATCTGAAAGAGCGAAGTGCCTACGCGACTCCCAATGGCATAGTGGTGGGTCGCCTGGAGGCCGCGGCGACGATGATAATGGTGCACCATAATCGCGTGCCTCTGCCTCGAGGTCGACCTTGCGCGGTCACTGCTCTCGTCGTCTCCAGAACGGCTGGGAGAACGACGATGACGACGACAGCGGTAACAACGGCGGCGGCAGCAGCAGCAACGATGACGAGGGTGACAATCCGCTTGACGTTCTGCTACCGATTCTTCTTCTCCGCCTCTTGCCACTGACCTCACTCACGCTTAACCATAACCAGGGCATCACACACCCCCCGTGCACGCACTCTTACCACCGATGTGATCCCCGTATTGCGTTGTTAAACTCCGCGCGCGACCGATCAAAAACTAAATGATAATTCACAGAGAGAATCTGAACACGAGCGATCGACAGATCGGCGAAGATTGACTATGGCTACTATCTCTAGGAGGATCGAAAAAAGATCCTCTTTTTTTCTCTTTTGATTACCGTAAAGAGGTGACATACGGTCACCACACCGGGATATCATTAACTCGTGATACTAAATCGGAGAATTTACGAGAAGGGATCTTTCTGCATCCTAAATGCTGTCGAATTCTCACAAAGAATTATTCTAAGCCGAATTTCCTCGACTGATCGACCTTTTCTCTACCGGTACTGAGCCCTTTAAATTCTCGTCGACACGCGCCAAGCCAACACGTCTTTCCGGAGTGGAACCCTCTGCAATCGTTTTCGTCGGAGAGAAGGTACGTGCGAGTCGACTCACTTGACTGAACTCGGACGAACGACGTCCGGAAGCTAGCGCACGTTTTCCGGACGAGCCAGTGGTGGGAAATGCAGGATGGGTTTCGGTGGGTACTCCTGCGTTGTTTCTTTGGTCTGACCAGGTCCAGGAGTACCCCTCTTCCTGCCCCCACCCCGCGGCAAACGGCCGGCGAGACCACCGCCGCTGGCTGCTGCTAGCTGCTGGTCGGGCTGGTCCCCGTGAGGCTTTCGTGGCCTCCAAAGGTAGTGGTGGATGATCTCGCCCCTCCACCTAGGGCCTCCTGGTACGCGTGACTGACGTCACGAGGCCCGCTGTACCTCTATTGGCCGGGGCGGGGCGTTTACCAGGTAAACGAAGACAGGTGCACGTGACGGGAGGGAGAAAGAAAAAGAAAGAGAAAGAGTTAGAAAGTATGAGAAAGAAAGAGGGGAAAAAGGTAGAGAACGAGAGAAAGGAAGAGAAAGATGATAATCTTCCAGTTTTCTTCTTCGGCTAGACGCGATCGGTCTCTCATTTTCTTCTACTCATCTTATTCTTCTTTTCTCTCTCTCTCTCTCTCTCTCTCTCTCTCTCTCTGTTTCTTCGTTATTCACCATCCGCCAGTTTCTTCTTTAACTATCTTTCTTTCTTCGGTGTTTCTCGTCTATCGCCGATTGGACTATACTTCTTCTCCGTCGTGCCGTCTTACCTCGTTACTCCGATCTTCTCTTCATCGGAGTGCGTCGCTTTCTTTACCTATCGCACTCCCTCGGTTCTTCACTTTGTAAAATCTTCCAACATTATACTACGTATACAGGACATCGCGAAAATTTCTAATAATTTTCTACCCCCATGATAAAAGCAACACGAGATGCGTGGGAGGCTTACAAGAATGACCTTGACGGATACTTGGAGCGCTGTAGAACTCTTCGTTCTCTTTTCTTCTTCTTTAGTTTCTTTCTCTTCGTTCACTCAATTCTTTCTTTTTCTAATATTAGTACTCGTGGTTCAGTTCGGCATAGGTTCACAATTCCTTCTCATTTTGTAAAATTTTCACGAAGACTGACATTTAAACACTTGGCTTTCGACAATTATTATATTACGCGTAAATTATATGATATAGATGGACATGAATAATAATTAACTATCGTTTCAATTAACTATCATTCACCGGAGTAAATTATTTTCCTTTTTTACGTTATTGTTAATTGATAACTGCGCGTGTGGATATTGGCTGTTTATTATCTCTCTTCGAGTACTTTGACACTTTCACGAGATATCGTGAGAAAAATCCGTAAACGAATCGTACCGATTACGGATGTGCGAACGTTGCACGATCATTGATCATCGTTACCGTTCGATCTGTCTGCGAGAAATGCGATTGGTATTTGCACATCGGAGGACCGATTATGTGAGCCAAATACCGTTGATCGGTATTATACAGCGCGAGTGAAATATACGAGGCCGGGCACGGCTATACGGCAACTGATATGAAAGTCTAAGTCTACCTCGCGGAGGGTGAACAAGCAGAGAAGGGGGTACGGCAAAGAGTTCAGTTTACTGATAATAAACATCTTTCCCAAATACACAGACGATCACTAGCCCGTTCGCATTTACACAACATCGAGCTGAAACGTGCCCGCGGCATTCTGGTTATAACTACAACCGCGTTGAAAAGCAAAACTTCGTCCGCGCGCCCGTCGTGAAATAATATTTCTTAATTCTTGACACTATTCGTATATAAATGCTTTGCGCGTATTCGCTCGTCAGATTTCACAGAAAAAAATGAAATAAGAAAATAAATTGATGATATAAGTTTTGCTTAATGTAATGAACATATTCAATCAATGAAATTATTTTTCAAATAAAAAAAGAAAAATATTTATTTTTCTCATTATACCTAATAACAAATTCTAACTAAATTTGAATCAAATATTTGTTAACAGATGTATCTAAACTAAACGCGTCATGATCATTTAAAACGTGATGATTTTACGAATAAACTTCCGTGAAATAGAAATTAGTTTCAAATTGTTTATCCAGCGTTAGATAAAAGAGGTAAAAACGATTTAAATAAAAATGATAAGATTTTTTTGTATTTTTGAATATGAGGGAATTGAAGGAAATTCCAGAATATAAACAATTTTTATGTTATAGAAAAAGTGTGTTATATTGAACACCTATGTTAAAACTTGCAAAGGTTCTAATAAAATATTCTTAGAAGCAAGAAGGTGATAATATCAGAGTGATAATATCTGCGATAAACTCATAAAGTTTTTGTCGGAAACTATTCCAGCGTTTCAAAACCAAATTTCCACACCTTCTGACATTACACGGACTTGATTTTTCGTAAATTTTTCTCAGTGGTGCATCCGGAAACATAATGGCCGAATTACGAGCCGTATGCATCGCCCTACGCGGAAAGGGGGAGAATTACGGCCCAATGAAAGTATAAAATGTCGCTCGTTAACGGAGCCAATGCCAGAAATCGCTGAAACTTGCTGGTAATAAAAGGTAACGAGTATTCGCGGGCTGTAAACATCCATGGAACGCTACTCCGGAACATTTCATAATCCTGTTACGAGGCACTTTGACTTTCGTGGCCAGCTGCGGTATGTGTATTGTGTACGCGTGTATGTGTAGTGGCGCGCGCGGGGGATTGGAAATAAAATTCTGCTATCGAGGTGCAAGTAACGGCGCGGCGTTGCCGTGCCATGTAAGATCATTGCATCGTGAGAAAATATAAAGGAGAAGAGAATATTGTCGATGATCCTATGCATGGAGCTACGATTAAGATTCCTTTTGTTCGCGTTAGACAGTCTTCTCACTTGTGACATTCGATTCTAGGCTAAGTTATGAGATCAACGAAAATAGCATGCTATCGATTGGTTTTATCGTATCGAATCATATCCATATATATCTAAGTCTTGATTGCGTATGTTTCTTATCAGTTTCTTACAGATACGATTTATTACAGATTCTTAACGGAACGTCTTAATATCTGTGATAAATTACGTATATCGTATCTTAAAACGCATTTTCATTCACGTTCAAATCAAATTCATACTCGCAATAATGAACAATGCTTTTCCTTACTGCTAGATATCAAAGGAACACTGATAATTCAATCCCTCGAGTTACCTAAATAATATTTTGTTATTTTTCATTCTAGGTTAAAATGCTCAAGGAACACATCAAGTCACGAGAAAGTCAAAATGACTTTATTTTAACATCATAAAAAGTCAAAACGACTTTTTATTACAAAATTTGACTTTATTGATGTTAAGAATCAAAATAAATTAATTTGAATTTTTATTGATTTTTATTTTTTTTATAATCTTTGGGTGTAAATCAATCTATTTCTGTGATTAGTTTCATAGATAAACATCATCTGTAAATATATGCGTTTAGTAAATAATTAAATTTGGGTCAAAGTGAATATATTTTCTTGAATTAAATTGTTTATCCATTGTTTTAGTCAAATTAAATAAGAGTTACAATGGCAATCTATAGATATATTTAAAAATGACTTGAGTATAATTTGACATTATGAATTTAACAGTGCTTGACGTCAACTAAAAAAAGAGGATTGATTCTGAATTGGTCATAGAACAATAATAAAAATGCATAAATGTAAAACCATTAAATATACGATGTTCTATGTATACAACAAAAATAGTAGTTGTCAAAACAAAGATATTTTAATCTTTCAGTAATTAACTATTCGCTATTCAGTAATTAACTATTCGTTAAATCGGAAAATGCCAGTGCAGACCGAAAGTTTTTCTTTAGCCTGCAAATTTCTGTCGGCAAGACAAGGGGTCCACGATGCGCCGTGAATGTATGAGCTCAGCTGTCTCTTTTTCGAGGTAACACGATATCCTGGAGGAACCTAATGTCGAGCAAGCGGAGGTAACACCGACCGAACGACGGTCCGAGTAGGCCTTTCATGTAATGGACAGCTCAAATATTTATCATCGGCCGCGTAATTTAAGGTGCGTTTAGCAAACGGAAGACGACGCGAGGAAAAACAAACAGGACAGGGGCGGTGTAGCATAGCCGGTGAGAAGGAGAGAATGGAGCGGTGGTGAACGAGGAGAAGAAAGAGGACTAGGAGAAGGAGGAGGAGGAGGAGGAGGAGGAGGAGGAGGAGAAGGAGAAGGAGGAGGAGGAGGAAGAAGAGATGGTTGAGGAGAAGAAGGAGGAAGAGGATAAGCGGGGATGCTGAGGGGGGTCAACAACGATAAGCAGGAGCGAGAGAGGCGGAAAGAGTAGCTCAAAGGGGCCGCCGCGGGGTCCAGAGGGCCTTGTGAGAAGGCGCAAACCCCAATAATAGCACCAGAATTTATATACCTGCACGAACTCGGTGGAGAACGGTCCCGCGGCTGGAAGGGTCCGCCGACCCAGGGACGGCTCATTGGACAATACTCCGGCGCTTCTGGACAATACTTTCAGCGATGTTCGCGAGTCCGTTTTCATCTCGGCATTCGGTAACTTTGAACGACACAGGCTATACGTGAAATGGTCGGACGATGTGTCTACAACTTTGATAGTCGTAGGATTTATGACTCTTTGAAAATAAAAGAAATCGTGAAAAGAACGTTATATGACCTTCGATGAAAGTCCTGGTCCGCGCGATTTACGCGTGTTTCGCAGTCCTGGAAGAAGGACTGCGTGCCACTTTGATTTCAGATGCGCGCGTCTTTCAAAACCATAAGCGGCCCTGAGTTTCGCCGTCGTCTAGCATCCTCTAGATAGAAGAGGAAACCGAGGAACGGAATGAGGGAGAGAGTAGAGGCAGCAGTTCATGGCAGCCTGGAAAGCGAACCATCCATCACGGATGGCTCAAAGCCGTATCTTCTAGTGACTGGTGCCCGACGGTACTGGATGCCGCAGCGTGGCCAAATATTGTGAAAGGTCCAGAAAAGGCAGCAACGTGAAATAAATTTGCTGCGCCGATGTAAGATGGAAGACGGCAGGGCAGAGGGCAGAGAGAGGAAGAGATGAAAGAGAAAGAGAAAGAGAGAGAAAGAGGAGAGAGGCAATAGAAAAAAGCGAGAACACTGGTTCCCTCCCTTCTGGTCAGCTCGAAACGTTGCGTCTTGTACTTGTGCGTGTCAAGATGGAGAGAGGAAGAAGGCTCTTTAACCACTGTCGGCTCTTTGAACCTTGCCGATCTCCCTCGCGTTCTCTTTTTCTCTCTCTTCTCTTCTATCTGCCCCTCTCTCTCTCTCTCTCTCTCTCTCTCTCTCTCTCTTTCTTTCTCCTTTCTTCTCTCTCATCTTTTCGTGTCGTCTTTGCTCAGCATGCTATCATTTTCCTTCTCTTTTCATC
>Ga0157364_1000482_pt1 | contig 27450 bp, 14 predicted proteins | sample AttsexASBM2_FD_111476 | JGI IMG/M metagenome (GOLD analysis project Ga0157364, IMG submission 111476) | Fungus gardens microbial communities from leaf cutter ant in Ribeirão Preto, State of São Paulo, Brazil - Atta sexdens ASBM2 | ecosystem: Host-associated > Fungi > Mycelium > Unclassified ... | reverse complement strand
TTTTTTTTCTCTTTATATATATATATATATATATATATATATATATATATATATACAATATATATAAATACAATATATATATTATATATATATATGTATATATATATATTAAATAATTAAATTATGTTATCAATTTTTACGCGCTATATAATTGATATATTTTATTCATACCACAGGAAAATTTTTTGAATCTTTGCATTTCAATGTCAATGATATCGAGAAGGCGAGATGTTCGCAATGGAAAGCATCTCCGCGTTACATCGCCCACATAGTACATAATCTCTGCATAAACCCTTAAGGTCGGCCTCGGAGTATATTAGTGAGGTTTAAGACATGAATGAAAAGGGTTGGTGTTCCACGTTGGGTGGCTCATTCGCGGCTGTAAGAAACTATGTGGCTGTGCCACAGGCAGAAAACTTTACGAGCACCTCTCCTCTCTCTCACAAACGCCAGATATCCTTTCCTTTCGTTTTCTTCCTCGCCTTCTTGCTCGCTCGTATATCAGTCACTGTGGTTTCGAAATTATTTTTATGTCTTGCCGTCAAAGGCTGCCCCGTTGAATGGTATGTATACATTCGCGCCTGTAGCAAAGATCAGCGGTGTCGTGCAAAGGCACATCTTCCGTTCAGTTCCGTTTGAATTATGCAATCTCGCGAATCTCCCTGATTGCAAGTGCTCTCCTCGTGCATCACTACTTAATCGAGACCTCTCTCACGCGTTTGTGCACCGCGACGTAATTTTTTTCAGTCTTCTGTATTGTTCACGCCTGGATATCATGTATTTATCAAAAAGTAATCGAATGTAGGAACATCATTAATTATTTCGTAATATATGTATATTTAATTATATTAATAAAGAATAAAATTCATGGTATATAATTACTATGAACATACTGAGACTCACACTAATCCAAATAATGAAAGATTATCAGTCGTACATCTTGCGAAATGAAGAACTCTTGTTATTAGAAGAAAGCACAGGGAATACAGCAGGGAAAAGGCAGAAAGGGATACTTTCTTATATTGTCACCAGAGATCGTCTGACGAGCCTCTAAGCTGCCGCTTCCTTTCATCCGATAAATCAGCAGTCGTAAATAACATCGAGTGCTTGGGAATCTACTCTCACTTGCGGCCAAGCGAATGAACGAAGAAATAAAGAGGCCAATAGACCACGGAGAGCCCTTTGTCTTCCAGTAGTTTAACCCTCATGCGAAACTGCCTCGATTTCTCGAGGAGGATCGTCTGTCAAATCGATCTAATCGTGTTAATCCTCGTCTTATCGTAGTATTTTCTTCTTCTAGATTAAACTTTTCAATCATCGTCTTACAATGAGTTTTGAATAAATTGCAATTTTGTATAAATTTTTTATTAATTTCTGATAATTATTACTTATAGAGAATACATTCTGCGTTGAGTATTGGTGAAATTCTGTAATTTACCAAAATATTTTTAATAAAGTGTATTCCTCCTACGACGAAGCTTAAATTTAAAGTTCGGAATATTTCACATTAATGCGCGATTCAAATGAAGAAAGATAGTGATCATCATGTATAAAGAAGATGGTCTTTAACTTTGCTAAGACTGTACTCTTAAAGTTTCTTGCAGAACGCGCAGGAAGACTCGATGTGACGCATTGCTAGGGTCTTGCTAGGTGAAGAACACACGCACACACAAACATACAAAATACATACAAAATACACACACAAAAAGCCGTAAGTGGTACCCTATGTGTCTTCCTCGGATCGAAGGGTCCTTCAACGCGTATATATCGGGGTATTTCTTTAGGTATCACGCTGTTGGAGTCACATTGATTTATGCCGGCCGTAAGATTTATGCGGAAGAGCCGCACGATTGAGTCGCAACACGGCGCCGACTTATCGCGAGTTGGTAGAAACAACAATACAAGAGAGAGAGAGAAAGATAGAGAGAAAGGGGGGGAGGAGAGAGAGGGGTTGGGAAACAAGGGAGAAGGGATTATTGGATGGAATGTATCGAAAAAAGAAAGAAAAGAATAATAATATCTATCGATCGACAGAAAAAGATTTATGAACAAAACATGTAGAATCTTTCTGAAATGTTAAGGGATTGAGGCAATCGTTAATAGAAAAAGGATGCTTCTTTGTGTGTGATTAATAAAGTTATATTGAACCTTGATATTTAAATGTCACTATATTTGCACAATATGGGTGTAATGAAGAGACTCGGCGAAGACAGTCTCCCTACCTTTCTGTCAAACTGCATACATACATATTTATGTCCAGACATGAAACTCTCACGCGTGTGTGTTTTGTGCTTAGCGTGTTTCAGGGAAATGCCACGATGGAAATGGTGAAAAATGATTTCATTCAATATTTGTCGCGCATAGTAACGGTGATACCGGCGGCCGTCAACGTTGATGCGGCCGCAATCCTATTGCCGCGACGAAATGCGAGTAATGAGCGTCGGCCGTCAGGACCGCAAAGCCCTCTTTATTGGTACTTTTGCGTAACCGCAATGCACGACGCTGTGGACGCCGACAAAGTCTTCTATTAATTGCAATTAGACCGCCGCCCGATAATAAATATCAATTAATGCGACGCGAACGAGTGATTTACACCACGTTGATCGCTTTTTTTCCCGCGCGTACTACCCGGCCGCGTGGTATGGCCGTGGGAATGAAGGGTAGCGATTCCGCAAAAAGAAATTAAGGCCATCTAAACTCCGCACTGCTGACTATTGCATCAGTGTCGTTCTTTGTTATCTCAAATTGCCCATCCTCTGCGGCAGAAGGATTTTTTTATGTTATTGAAAATAATGAATTTGAACTTATTATTTTGTTAATTTAATTTAATTTATTGCAAAACTCTATGAAAAACAACGAGGAATTTAATTTTTTAATATATCTTACGTTTAATATTGCTGAACTTGTTACTACTAGCTTTTCATTCTAATTTTTCTTTCTTTTCGAAAGAGATTTAATTTTGATAAAATGTTATATGATTATTCCATTTTTGCAGTATCGAATTATTTTAATACATTTAATTCTATATATATTGGGTTGTCCGGAAAGTTCGTACCGATATTGAAGGAAAATTGAAACACAGAAGATTTAAATTTTAGTATACACTTATTAAATTATATAGGTTAATCGGCACGAACTTTCCGGACCACCCAATATTTGTTATATTTGATATAATTGATAAGTATTACCAGATTATATGCAATTATTGAATCTATTGACTTGTGTCGATATCTGCAATCTGTTATCGGCTTGCCTAATACATCTTAAGTTCTTATGAGATACGTATGCGAAAGAAGCGCGTGGATAAGTGCGATGAACTAGTACCTTGTTCAAGAATTACAGAAACTGAGAAAACCAGTTACGAAGCCTGAGCTCACGCACAATTATTACGTTCCTCATCACGTACCGTGAGATGAGGTACGATAACCCCGAAGTACAAATACGATACAAGAAGCCCCATGAATTCTTACCTGATGTATGTAACAGTCATATACGATGAAACCTGACCGGGTCTGCTACATCGCTTAGTAGTAGATGCCTCTTGTTTCGTTGACCAAGCGAAACGTTTATATCACGCCAGAATGTAGACGATATATTACTCGTCGCAGCAGTTGGCGACCACTCGTTTGCTTATAATACCTCGTAAAACGCGAAAACACAGGTATCATGTCTTCACATGGGATAAATAATAGTAATTGTCAATGTGCATAGACTTAAATCATAGCACGAATTTTTAAAGAGGTGATGATACTATAATTGTAATAGAACATAAATGAAATAAATTGCTCATATATCTGCTTATTTTACGTTCTTTTTTCAATTTTAATTTAAGATGAAAATAGATGGATATTCTTTAAAACTTTTAGAGTGAATTTCACTCTTAAAGATTGAAAATTGAGCCACTCTTTTTTCAAGACTAGCTTAATTTTTATTTTTTAGATTAAAATTATAAAGAATTTAAAAATTACATAAGTACTTCACTTTTATTACTTTCACTGCCATTGACAAGTCTAAAAGAAAATCTTATTTTTTGCTTTGCTTCTGATCTCGTCAATTTAACGTATAATCAATTTAACGTATTTCAAATCGATGAAGAATCCACATGTGACGAACGATCGAAGATACCTACTTGTCTTGGCGATACTTCAAAATCACAACAACAGTGTACTCTCTAATGGATTCGATAAGGTCCTCCGGAGCTCTTCGCTTATTGGTAGCTATTACTTAGTCGTCGATAAAGCTGATCTTCAGGTTATTACCGGTGAATCTGTGACAAACGATTTGTCGGTTTCTACGAACCTGAGAATGGCTCGGACCTACCTTTCTCTTCTTCGCTCCTACAGCTGTCTGCGTCACTTCGTGGCACGTTAATCGTTCTCGGAGTCCGGACGACAAATTGGCCGATAAGTTAGACGCTAATAGCATTTCCCGGATGTTTCGTCGAGAGGTAACAAGAGGCCTACAGAATGAAAATCGTTCAGTATTTCTTGTTGACTTGTTTCTGCACATCTCGAATATAAGCCACCTTTGTAATCTGCGCGAGTTAATAGGAGCAATAAATTCCAGTATTCAATTAGTTGGAGCTTATTAGCGTTTATCGAGAACAATAACAGAATTGATACGATTAAAATAATTTTCAAAAGGAATGGATGAATTCTTATTATCATTAATAGTTGAAAGCAAAGAGTGACTCTTATTAGTTTTTTATTTGTATTAGTATTAATAATGCGTATTATAGATTTATAATTATTATTGTTAATTTTATTTAATGTAGCTTCATTAAGTTTAATTTAATAATAATTTGATTTACATAGGAACCTAATTTTTATTATATTCTATATTAAAATAGAAAAAAAATCCATATTATGACTACATGAATAGTAATAAAGATAACGAGAGACGAAGTTAAAATTATCTGATCACAGCGACACCAAATCGGTGAGGTAGAAAAAGATGTCACTTTAAAGTATGAGGCTGCAGGCGTGCTTAAGCGTTAGCAGGTAGATTCCCGCGTAGAAACAAACGATCCGTGGGGCGGGCAATAATTTTCCACGATGCGATTTGGTCACCAGAAATGGTATTAAAAAATTGGCTGCGAGTTCGAGACGTTTGTCATCGGGGGCATCGAGCCATGAGGGTCTCGAATTAAGCCTCGTTCGCACCTCCCAGAGCTCGCGGAGTCGAAGGTGAGAATGTTTCGCGCAGGTATCATGACGGAGAAAAGATGAAGAGAAGCACGAAACAGGAACAAAGAGTATTTTCTGCTAAGAGGATCGTGTTTTATGTCTACCTCATATAAATTATTATTATTATTTTTTCGATAAGAATAATAATGAATTACACGAAAGTTTTTTTCGCTATTTATCAAATATATATACAAGACATTTTATATAAGATTCAATATTCCAGGTAAAATAAAAAATGTCATAGAATGTTTTTTTTTTTCATATTGGAATAAATTTTGTTAAAAGCTCACCCATTGAAATTGATTCTTTTATAGTGAATCGTGAAATTTATTTTGAATTTGTTATTCACGCGATATCATATGGTAATATGATATCAGGATCTAATTAGCCGCGATTCAAAATTAATGGCAGTATCGAGACAAAAACACGATAACACATAGACTTGGCTGATCGCCGTTTGCGAAATTGCGAAAGAGGGACAGCGCCGAGGAGGAGCAGACGGGATCTTTATCGCCTTCGGCCCGTTCAATTCGCATAATAAACAATCCTCGACGGGTGTGGAACGGGACGAGAAACCGGAACATATCTCCGTCGCCGGGCGAGCCCGGCGACAAATAAACTATTATCGCCGGCGACAAGTTCTCTCACGCCTGTCACGTAGTGGTAGTGCGGTATACACGTGCACGTACAACTGGGGCCTGTGCCGCGGGCCCCATGAACCCGCAAGAGTACCTTTAGGGGCTCGCCCCACACACGGGCACGCGTGAATCAAACGCGAACCCGCCCAGGAATGCTTTACGGACATCGAAACATAGCAATGCTTTATGGTGGTCCGCGGCTGAACCTGATTTATATAAGTGCATTACTGCATCGCGGAAAGTGCGAGGAACGCGCGGAAAGATGAGAGAAGAGAGAAGTGCCAGAGAGACGTGTATAGGTACGATGCTTAGTCGCGACCTATCCGTTTGCCTTCCCTCGCTCGCCGTTCTCAATTCAAAAACTAATGAGATTGTGTGCGACAGTTTAATGAATGAGATTGTTACAGTATTTTATGCCCATTATTTTTATATAGACTGCGAACTGTCGTTTGCGATAAGTTGTTAACGCCATTTATAGCAAAAATTGGATCCGTCAAAAATAATTTGACACCCTATTTACAAAATGTATTGCATTTATTAAATAATATATATATATATATAACGATCTGAAAATATAGTTAAAGTTATATATTTAAAGTTTTTTCTCTATTTATAATATTATTAAATATTGCTATAAAAAAATTAGATTCGTCGTAATGCGTTAAATTCACCAGGATTATACAAAGAATAAAAAATATCATCGGGTTACCATACAGTTACAAATACACAGATATCCCGAAAAAGCTAATCGCTAAAGCGATAATCGATCACAGGAGTCGAAAGGTCGAAAGGTGGCAAAGAAAGAGCGGAGACATATCTGGATTCCCAGTGTATATGTATAGCCGGGACCATCGATCGGTATTATCATCAAGGATCTGGGTGTGGGAGGGGCGGGAAGGGGAATGGAAAGCTGCAGATGCACTTCTGATGTTGGTCTGGTTCCAGGTCCCGCTGCCGGTCGGTGCACCGGGAGGGATATAACGCGAGAAGGAGCTCCCCGTGCAGGGCTTAAGCCATAATCTGAAATATATTGGTGCCTGGTGTTTGTCCACATCTCGTTGACCGGCATTATAAATCGGCGAAGCGTAGGCATTCGTTCGAGGACATTAGTCAAAGCCGAGGTAATGTCGTACGCGATAATGCGTCTGATATCGCGCGGCGGTTCACTGTATGCGAGTTCGCGGACGTGTGCGAGTATTAGTGAGCCGCAACACGCGGGAAGATGTGCACAACATTTACAGATAACTCTAAGAATCAGAAGGAATCGCCAACGACCTCTCAAACATCCGCACTGGCGATGTTATTGGGCGAAGAAACGAAGTGCGGCGCTGTAAAATATCGTTGAATAAATCAAGTATTGTGGGTGAGCTAATGGCCGCTGATTCACAATGCGTTCCGAGTATCGAGTTTTGAATGTATTGATAAAAGTTGCACTTTTGAACTGGTTTAATCGATGAATCTGATCAATTGCGTCGTAAATCAACAAAGAAAATTAGCTTTACCTAGAAACGTGATTAATTTAAAATTTTAATTTTTGTAAATTACATAATTTATGTACGAATTATGTATAGTGCTACTTTATCATTGTATATAAATTAAGTTTATTCGATAGATTTATAGCAAACTGATATATTCTCTTTAAATTTAAGTTTAATGATTTATTTTTATTTATTATATATAGTTATTTATTGTATGTTACTTATTATTGTGAGAAGCGTTTATCATGTCATGTAGACGAAAATAACAATTTCTATTTAAATAATCTAACATAAGATATTTGGAAGACGCAAACATTGTACGCCAACGATAGACAGATATTTTACATATGGAATCTTCATCCATGGAAGTAGGTCGTATGACAAGAATGATCCAAGCAAGATGTCAAGTGTCATTCAGAATCTAACCGTTTTCATGAATTGGTAAAGCTAGGGTTCGTGCGATATTCAAGAAAGGGAAATATTTAGCATATCAGACGGAGACGGTAACAGTACAAAGAGTAAAACGATGAACGAAAAAATAAACGAACGATATGCATAAATTTTTAATATGTCACACAATTTGCTACAACAATAAATAACTAAAAATAAAGTTTTCCAGAAAATAAATTTGAATGTTTCGAATCGTTAAAATTTTGAAATGTAAATTTTCGTGTAATAACTGATTATAAAAGAATGAATGTAATGTCTTTTACAGTACGTTCTTTCTTTTTTCTTTATATTTCCGTTTCAGTAAACAAAATGACAATTTTTTAATTATGTTATTGTAGCTAATGAGCGATATACATATAGTGATACATTGCTGCATGCTTAACATATGTTTATTACTGATATATTAATTTCTCATCATTTCGTCAATTTTTAATTTTTAAAATTTTGCACGAATGGGTGAAAGAGAAATTTTATTTTAACATGGATTCATAAATTTTACGATAGCGAGATATCACTATATCTTTAGAATCCATTTCGTTCGTATTAGATCCATATCTTTTCATTAGATCCATTAAAGTTCTCGATGAGTAGATTTGAATGTCAGCATTGACTAACAAAAGTGCCAAGATTCCGAATCCGACATATCTAAAATTTCTACTCGAGAACTAGGTCAGACTGAGGATATGAGCGGCCATCAAGCGCGATTCCCGAACTAACGTGTCCCACCATCCTCTGAATTCGTAAAGTAAGGATTTGCGAGGAATCTTCGAGGGAGTGGAGGGTGGATGTTCAGCGGGTTAGTGGCAGAAAGGGGTGGAAGGAAGGGAAAAGAGGAGGTGGCGCAAGAAGAAGGAGAACGGCTAGTGGGACGAGAAGTAAAAGAAAGAGGAAGATGGTAGCGGTGGAAGAGGCATGTGTCCCAAACGACGTATGCACGCCGAGACACGTAAACGATATATCAGGGGGTTAGCCGCTGGGGACGGACGACCCGGGCCATCTTTCTTCCACTTATACGTGCGATATTCACATGCGCAAACGTGATACACTCTATAGAGAGATCCACCGGCAGATATCCGGCGCTGCCGCTCACGACAGCGAACGAGCGCTCTCGTGAGCTGTAAATGTATTAAGGTTTGACGACCGTGGTGGGACCCCTTTTCGGCTCGGGGGAGGTAGAGAATCCGAGGGTGGTCGGCAGATCTTACTCTGCGTACATGTGTACGTGCTACGTGCAGGGTCTCCTTACGCCACGTGAATGAGAGATCGACCTCATTTTCGTAAGCGCGATCTTTTTCGCGACGACGAAACAGGCGATTCTATTCCATATTGATAATTCCTCGATTGTTCTGGAATTCATGAGATCCATAAAGGAGGATATTATAAAAGTATCAGTGCGATATTTATATTTTGTTGCGACAATGATTTTATTTTATCGATATTGCTTTTACTCATCTCTATAAAATCGACGATTATTTACTATATTGAGAAAAAATGCTGTTGATTCATTAAAGTCTATTTTGTTATTAACATAAGTGATTAATCCATGTATATTTTTATTAACATAAAGACATAAATTATTACTTCAATAATCAAGGTCTTTATGTCAATAAAAATATACCTAAATTAATCATTTATATTGACAGCCCATAATATAGACTTTAATTGAATCAACATTTTTTTTCTCAATATAGATAATTAATTTTTATATAACTGTCGATTGATACCAAGATTTGCAACGTAGAAATTATTGACGAGTCATCACAGAAAGAGATCGGCTACGTACGCGAGCGTCCGTGCGAGGGTGGTAACTCGTGCGGGGTAGCTCGTTCGTATGCGTGCGCATTATTACGTCCTTATATTATATCGCGAAGGTACAAATGTCCGTACGTATGTAAAATTCCTAGCTCCGGCCGCGTAGAGCCATAATAATATCTGTGCTGATAAATGAGACACATAACCGTACACGGGTCCCGTACCCCCTACCTTCTCAACCCACCTATACCGCATCACCCTCTGTCCACCCCACCATTTCTGTTGCCGCCGCCGGTGCTGCGCTGCCAATGGTACCACCCCGTATGTCTCGGCTTATTCCACTTTTGCGGCGATGTATTACGAATTTTACATTTTACAAACGGCTCCGCTATCTTCCGCGACACGCGATCCTTCGAGGTACAGCGCGAGGCTCATGATAAAGGACACAGCGTGGGTGTTTGTACTATGGGTGAAATGGAAAGGAAAGCGACGCGGCTTCGAATTCTGAGAGAGATCTCTTTAGGATATTTTTGAAAGTAGAAAATGTTGCTGTCGCACTGATAAGAATGCCACTGAGTTTTTAAAAACGATTTATCTTGATTGTCAGCCTTTTTCGTGTTTAATTCTAAGCGAACCAAATAGATCTTAATATAGTTAATTAATTTTTGATATCTTGTAACAATTGATATATATTCATCAGAGTTATCTACGATATTTATTTTAAACATAATTCGTTTAAAGTTTTGAATCTGCTTAAGTAAAATTTATATAAGAAATAACATCATTTTAATATACTTGTTCGTGTTTTACGTAAACTGTATTCTCATTTATTTTGTTTATTTTTTATTTACAATTTGCAGTGCAAGTAGCTCGATGCATAGGTATGCATTAGGTCTTTAATAAATAAAACTGATGCATGTGATAAAAATTAGCTGCATTACTGAAGAAGATATATGAAAATAGCGTTTTAGATTTTGTACGATCGCACAGTGCGAACGACAGTTTCTCAGAATTATGGAAATCTCTGGCAATGTCGCTTTCAGAAAATAGCACGGCACGAAAATATGAAAACGGTTGACGAACGAAGGGGAAAGCATTACGCGCACAAGGGTTTCGCGAATGCCGCTGGTGATAAATAGCGAAAGATTTGCAAAATATATCGTGGCAGTAAGACCCGGCTCATATATGGCGGAAGAGGTTTTAGAAGAACGTATATCGCACGTTCTAGAAGAAAATGGCGAACCGTTTGTGTCCTCGAACATTGCCAAGATATTCGCCAAGTTGCTCCGAATGCTTGTCAAGGGATGACTCGCAAAAAAGACGTCACTCTGTCTTGTGTTAAATTCGAGTTTTCGCATTGAATTCGTTTGTATTACGTTTCGAAGCATTATTTCACTTGAAGAAAGACATCTTTTGATTACTTTTTCCTAAATCATATAAACTTGCACACACATTTATTTTATAATAAATTGTATAATAATAAGATAATAACAACTCATTTTTTTAGAATTACATGATTTACAAATCATTCATACATTAAGAAAAAAATTTGCTAAATCTTAATACATATTTTTTTCAATAATTATAACTAAACATTTATTTACAGCTTATGAATATATTTGTTCAATAAGAAAAAATAATAGTTAAATCAAATTAATGATTTTTTGTATTAAATAAATATATATTTATATTTAATATATATTTAATTAGTACTATTCAAACAAATATATTAACATTTATTACATTTTTATGGTATACATCACACACATTTGATAAATTAATAGAAGAATGGGTTTTATCCAGGATTTTAATCAGAACGAAGGGCAAAAGTTTATATCTTCACACAAAACTTATTAAAATATTTATATTAAAGTCAGTCTCTACGAGAATTTTCAGTGAATTTTCTTACGAATAACACGTGAGCCACGCATTGGCCAATGAGCGTTTAACTTTTCGTCGTAAAAATGATTTTCATAATTTAATTATTTTACTTTGCCAAAATTTAGGGAAAGCAAGGCCCCTTGCGTACGCCCATGGAAGAATCTATTATGATAATGAAATGCCCTCGAATACCCTGTATGTGATGCTGCGAGGAAAGGTATTATCGTCTCGCGATTCCTCCTAGTTTCTTATGCCGGCGAATTCTCCGTTGTACGTCGGGAGAATCGAAAGGCGCGAATCTCCTCGCGCGCGATTATCTTTTATTCGGCGTTCGCTGACACAAGTTTTACCATTGATAACAACTGACGCCGGTTGCGTCGGTACCAAGAAACGCGAAATTAAAAAGGAACACGAGAAGCGTCTTTAATCTCCCGGTCTATAAAGAGCCTTCTACACAGGGACGATCGCCAAGGATCGCAGAGCAGCAGAAAGCGGGAGGTGGTAAGAAAGGATTTCGCGCGGTTCGGCAGCAGCCGCTACGTTTCGAAGGCATCGGCAGAAAGGAAATCGGCTTACCGAGCAAAAATATACTGATATTTATGAGGGTCGCGACATCGGGGCTAATCTTCGGAAGATAATAATTTATCGGCTACCGCCGGTACCAAGGAGTTGTATTTTGACTGAAATCCCTTAGTCGCCCGCTCCAACAGCGATCATACGAACGTCTTTACGCGTCTACTTCTAAACCCACCCAACGCCAGTCTACGATTCTCTGAATAGTGACGTCCAACCATCTCCTGAATATAGCTTTCGCAATGTAAAAAACAAAACGAGCTTGAAAGTTCCCTCATTCGGAAGTAGACTCGGTCATATTATAAATGATAAATATTATAAACTTTCTTCAGTTTTATAGATAACTGCATGAGTTCTGTTCTCAATATAGTATTATATTCTCAATATTAGTATTATTTCGATTTTGCCAGAAGCAGGAATTAAAATTTTTAATACTACGCAATGTAAATGTAGAAATACAATTATATAATTTTTTAATACATTACATCCAACGTCTAGATATATCAAGATAAAAGCTTTTCCCATGAATTAAATCATGCGCAGGTTTTAAGTCGGAATATCGTTGCTTTTGCAATAATGTGTTTTATTTCAACTTTAAAGATCTAGCTGATAATATATCACATTTTGATGGGAAAAATAAAAGTGAAGAAAATTCCACGTGTAGTGTCGATGATACATGTTGATAATCTTCTTGTATTATATTATACACGATCAGATACTAAAGTAGACTAATTAAGACTGATTTTTTTCTTTTTATATTAGCAATCTTGCAGTCTATTGACTGCACTAATTATTTTTTACTTTGATTCTTTCCCTATTTTAACTCCGACTAACGTGGAACTGCGTTGTTCAATTTGGACAACAGCTTAAAACGTTAAGACGTGTTTTGTACGTTAAGATGTGTTTTGCTTATAATGAAAATAGAATATTGTATAGCATTAATATAAAAAAAATGGTTGCGTAATATTATATAACGTCAATATAAAAAATGATGAAAAAACTAGCTCTTTGAAATCAATTAAATATGACTCATTACTGTAAAAGCAATACTGTGATCCGATTTAAAATCTACGCGCGATTTAATTTACAGGAGAAGTTTTTTTTCTAATAATTTATCAAATTATGTACGAATAATTTGTAAATCACATAATCACAAAAAACATAAATATAATAGTTACAATTATATTATTCATATATTACATAATTCTCAAGATAAAAGTAATAGAAATCTTTTTGTGTATGTGTGTAAATCTCAGTAAATTTGCGTGTTAAAACGTGTTTGTGTTATTTGTAACAAAAATGGAATATTGCATAATATTGCATAGCGATATGTTATCTTTTTTGTGTGAAACTCTGCAAACTCGGCAATAATGCTACGGCAATAATGTCAAAAAAGAAGCTTTCCATTCGTCGCAGAAACAGAAAAAAAGTGATACATCAATGTGTGATTCCAGTATGCGATTATTCGATCGGAAGTCACCTTACGAAGCTACATATATAGAAGCAAATCATGCGATGTGGAAATACGGATAGAATAATAATGTGGTCCGAGCTTCTTTCAGTGATACATCGACTGACGTTTCGTTATTTATGGCGATCCCTTTAATTCACCCTAGGAGTGACGAATTGTATCAATAAAGATTCCAAAAAATCTGTCGGATGCATTACAATCTCGTGCAGTGCAAGAATCACAAATCAAAACTGTTTCAAAATAAAAGAGTAACTATGGAGCAGTATAATTGCCTTTAACACGGAAAATGGTGGTGAAGGAAAATCTATACTTGTAATATGGCATGTAAGAAGAAAATGTTCATATCTGGATATCTTAGTTCAATACTTTTGCAAATAGCTTTAAAGACGATTCAGAAATCGTGTATCATATCAACGATACTATAACGACTGACAATCGTATTGACTGCTTTTTTAAATATATCTTGCGTCATCTTGAATTGGTATGCGACACGGTCTTTCAACAATACGACAATTTATATGGATTTGGGAGAGTCTTCAACGTCCTTTTGGATCCACTGCCTTGAGTTTTACTTTCCACGGCATTCAGTAGCATCTCCCTTTCTCCCCTTTTTTCTCTCTTTCTCCCTTTCTCTTTCACATTTATTCTTTCTTTTCTCCCCTCACAGCTCACCCTCTCGCTTCCATCCCGCGGATCGTTCCGCCGGGCATCAGCGAGGTTTTATCCCGCATTCAGGGACTGGCGTCATCTCTCATGGATGGATCGGCAATCCTCTTTCGCCCTGCGCCCCTCCGCGCACTTACCTTCTGCCGCCTTGGTTGTAGCATCCCTTCGACAGTGCCTATTCGCCCATTCGATGGGAGATTACGCCGCGTCTGAATTCACGCATTCACGCAAAGTGCATGCATTGTGCCGACGCGTAATCGTGTGCGGTTAACCCTTCACAGTTTAACGCAATGTCCATTGCCGCGTGTTAATTATGTATACAAAAAAGATGTACCAATTTAGGATACAAAGAGATTCACAGTTATTGTATAACGTAGGTTAATAGTAATCTTATTATTGGAAATGATTGGACGCCTATTTTCAATTTATAGATTTTTTAACACTTTTGAAATGTAAATCTAAATTCGATATTTTTTTGTCTTGAATACTTACACTCGCTAACAATTTGCAACGTAATTATAACGGATATCGTAGCAATTTAAAATGATAATAATTACCTGTTGGACCGAGGACCAACGAACGATTCAGTCGAAGTCCCTTTCGTTATTTTGTCCGTCTTGATTCTCCGGCGAACATATTGGCGTAATACGTTATTTAAGCATCGTTTTATTCGGCGAGATAGCCTTTAGTGTGCCCAGACGTGCACTTTCGCGACGTGTAACGATTTTGCAAACTGCTCTTCTATGCTAATATCGATAAGGTGGAAAGACTGCGACTGTATGGCCGCCTGGGGATTTTCCTTCTTCATCGAAAATCGTTCTTTTTGACGTTGGTTCTCAATCGTTTCTGAATTGATCTTTCTATGTACTGTTCTGGAATTCTAAAATCTTTCTTTCACACCTGTTAAAATTATGATAGATAAAAAGTGAAATGGATTAAAATCAATCGATGTCTCTATTTAGCGTGCAAATTAAAGACGGAATGCATTTTTATTCATATATTATATTTACATTGAATGATACAGCATCCTCCGATTGAGGATCACTGTCAGATGAGCGCAGTTTCCAGTGACTGCCAAGAGATGGCAGAACCTGTGCCATAAACTTCTCTTTGATGCTGCATTTTAAAATCCGAATTTTATTTGAAGATTATGCAAATTGCTGTTTCGCTTCATAGAAATGTCTACATATATACATAGATGTGGTATTATTATAAAATTTAATAGAATTATCTGCAAAATATAACAATTGAACAAAATTGCTATGTCATTTCTAATATTTTTGATAAATTTATAGTTTTTATCTATTGTATAATTTATTGCTATACAAATTAATATAACGTCTTGAATATAATATTAATTTACAATTTGTAATAAGCGGTATATTCGTGATCGTTTGCGAAGTTTTATTTTTACGAGAAACGTCAGAAATAAAAATAACATGGCTATATTTTTCTTCTAGATTCAATCGTTTCGTTGTGATGTCAGATCCATAACAGGGGCGACGTACAAAGGGATGCTGAAACGTGAGTAGAAATACATGTCTCAGTTCGGTATACGAGGACAAATGTGATATAATGTTACCTCTCTGTGACAATGCACAATACACGCATTTTTATACACGGTTGAGGAAGTTTCTTTTATCGTGCGCAAAGGCGGTATCTGTCTAAATCCGAAACTCTTGCTTGAGTTTCAAATAAATTAGATACGTGTATACAAGTACACAATAAAGATCGTCATAGTGTCTCCGTTATTATTTCTGCCGAGTCCAATTCTGCGGTCCAATTAATGATTACACGAAAGACAAGAGCGCTTTAATATATAATACGCACACAGGTACATTCATATATATTGCGGAAAAAAGTTGAACTACTTAGTTTTTTTCTCAAATTCATAAAAAGTTCAAAGAAACTTTAAAGCCGTGGTTCTGTAGTAGTCGTATAGTCTATACTTTATAGTCTATAAATTCGATGAGATAGAAGGATAAGATACCATCGGCTCGTAGAAACTCACCGTAATTTTTACGGTACTATACAATACGTACTGTTTCGCTCATACAAAGAACTAACGTGGTGCAAATTTTATTCCACGTGTATATCGCACAGCTTGTATACTCACAAGTGCGTCAGTAAGGAAGTCTGATCCGAGCATAAGAATCGGCTCGCGTTCAATGCGCGGGTAGGAAGATCGGCACCGATAATTCAGCGCGATATTTACGATATTTATTGGCCAGTTGGAACAATGGATCGATATTGTTTTTCGATTGGAAACCTACTGGCGGTTCTTGTGCTTTATATGCGGCGCGGTTATACCGAACGTGCGTTCTCTATGCACGTACACACGCGCGCGCGAAGCACGGATCCAGACGGAGTCAACCGGTCTCTTTTGTGTGCGAGGGAACATAAATAATATTTAATATGACAGTGCGAGAGGCAGCGGTGTTCTGTACAATATATTTGGTATAGAAATGTCACAGATCGCGCGGGCGCGTCTTGCTGCCAAATACTGCTCGCGCGGAAAGCGCCTTATCTTTGATCGGAATACATACGGAAATAATTATTTAGATTTTATTTAATCAAATCAAGAGCAATTCTAATATCTTTAAATATTTGCAAAATAATTTTATTTTCTCCGAAAATTTTCTACAAAATATAATATTGTGGAAATTTTTTTGATTGACAGAAATTTTTAATGATTTTGTAAAAAAATTTCGAAGAAAATAAAATTATTTTGCAAAAATAGTTAAAAATATTAGAATTGCTCTTGAATTTGATTAAATAAAATTTATGATTAATTATTTAAATTGATTTAAATAAGATTTCTTGCCAGCGCGCGCGTTATGATTCTGTGATATAAAATTATGAAAGAGCAAAATTCGATTCCGTAATTTGAAAGGAAACTAACGGACAAGTATTTCTTGAGCAAATAACTAATAAATAACAGGTTGTTTTTGTATTCTTGAAAAGACAGAACGTGATTGCTAACCACATTGTATTCAGACTGTTAGTTTATCTTCTGATGAAATTTTGTACTAATCCATCTTGCAGTTTATCGCGCGGACTAAACACTAGGCAGTACACATAATTGTTACACGAGATCGTCGTTCCGTATACGATCGTGCTTAAAATATTAGCGGTGCTTAGGTCAACTAGAGGGAGATTGTTCGCGACGGTGGAATATTCGTCGATGCTAAATTTAATCCTTTACTTCTTCAATGAGTCGACACTGCACGTTTGCGACACAAGTTTCCGTATACAGGATATGCGCGGACTCGCCACGTCTTCGCGATGTTTCTGTCAAATAAATAACTTCTAAATAAACAAAGTTTCCGCGACGCATAACGGTTTAATACAGCTATGTACATTGCAGCGAAATGCCATACGAATCATCGTTTACCGCAAGGAAACAAATCTCGTTGATGAAAGTTCCTCGTAAAAGATGCGAAAAGTAATACCTCTCGTTGAATCGTTCCTCGCGTGACTTTTACGAGATGCACTTCTTCAAAACAGAAATATGTAATTTGTTTTTATGGAGTACTCAGGGATAGCAGATAATTAATGCAACGCAAGGAGCTTGTTATAAATACAAATATTTTACGATCATGCTTTAGATGATAATAGAAACAAACTAATAGAAACAAATCGCGACTCTAGTGTTTTCGATTTTAAATCGATTTGGATAAGGAAGAATTATCCAACCTGAACAAAAGACGAATCCATTTGAATATCAAATTTGATACCGCAGCGCAGGTTATCCATAATCGTATTTAAATTAAGATCGCATAAGGTAGGTTGGTTTAATAACTGTTATTCGTGTTTTTCCTTTTTCTATCTCTTTCCCTTCCTTCTCTCTCTCTCTCTCTCTCTCTCTCTCTCATCGTGTACCGAAGGGGAAGGAGGACTTCATCGGTGACGAACAATAACGATAAACTATATAATGGTTAAACGCGACAAATATACGTAAGATACGTGCCTATAGACTACGGGCAACTGAAAAAAAAGGCGGCGGAAGGGAATACACGGGGTAAATCGGAAGAGAAGCCTGCGGAGGTGGAGGGTCCCCGCATATGCATACAATTGATACAGATATACAATCGTCTTTACATACGCGTCGCGAGTATTCTGCTCTCGGGGGGTTACCCGGCTTGTAGCATCGGTACCCACAAGGAACTTAAACGCTAACATCGGTGTTGTACGATGTCGGTGCCCTCATAGGTCCAAAGCGAGGAGAGAGTCGAACAGGAGCTACTGTAGACCATGCCAGGTACACCGCGACTTGCAGCATGGTGCCTTATTGCGGGAACTATTTGCGACAAAGCGGGCTAGTGTACATCTGTTTCTGTCATAAGACATGATTTAGGGCTGAACGTGGGCATTGGTCTTCCCGTTTCAAAGGATATCGGATTATTAATGCGAAGTTAGCGGAAAATCAATGGCCGAACAGGATTACGCAAGCTGACTACTGCAATCGAGTAATGATAAATTTTAATCTTAATAAGAAACATCATATATTACTGATATTTTCTCGTTTTGATCAATGCAATTTAATATATATGATTCATGAACTGTCATTTATTTACATTGTAATAATTCTAATAATAATTTTTTAGCGAATTTTAGTATGGATTTTGATAATTTTAGTTAAAGATGTATCAATTCTTTCTACTCTTTGTGTGTGTAAGATGTAGATATTGTGTAGAGAGAGAGAGAGAGAGAGAGAGAGAGAGAGAAATCTCTTATTAAGTTAATTCTCCAAAATTTGATTTACTTAATTTCTATAGTTATTAAAAATGAACATTGCATTTTAATGCAATTTAATGTACATCCAAATAATATTAATTCAGAATTATTATAGTTTATACGTTTTCATACTTTTATGTTTATGAATATATAAAATTTCATACCATTAAACGTATTTTTGCTGAGAAAGTTAGTTGCCGCAAGCATATATTATGTCAGATCATAGGGCGTGAACTGTGTCGGGTTCAAAATTTCTCACGAATTCTCACAGTCGCTTCAGATAACAGTTCCGAAATTTTCGTAACGTTACCTTTTCGAACTGGAGCGACGACTGCCTCTCAGTGACATGCTCTAATTATGCAATCAAAGTGGCCGTGAATAATAATCGCGGCGTTGTATAAGTTTTGGAGAGATCTACCTGCTGGGTTTACCACATGAACGCTTTACAATCGTATTTCATATAGGTGAACCAGTTTAAGTACTCCGGTAGGTAATGTCACTCCGGAGATATACGAAGCGCGTATGACGCACCGGATAACCAGTTCCATGTGATTTGTGGCTATTCCTGGGCGATCCGGCCGCGATAATAAAGAGGCAATGGAGCTTGTTAGCGAGCGGGTTCAACGACGATGGTCGTGCGCCCGTCGCATGACAGTCGACGTCATCGGTGGTTCATTTGGTGGAGATCATCATTTCGTGGCTCATACGCCGAGCTCGTCCCGTGAGAAAATGTCCCATCGTCTCGCATAATTACGGAAGATCGTTTGCTACGATTCGAGAAATGGACGATATAATCTTGCCGCTTCTGTCGCACGCGACAGTATAGACATTACTTCTTGTAAATCGCCGCAATCTAACGTGTTTTTGTATCGTATTATTGGATGAAGATCGTTGCCTTTGAATGATAAAATGGACCGTGGCTAGAAATGTAATTTTCATATCATTTCGTGGAACAAGATTGAGTTTAATTTCTATTTCTTCATAATTCCGAAAAAAGAGACATATATAAATCTAAATAATTATGTGTGTGTGTGTGTGTGTGAGACGATAAATTTAATGTCATAAATTTAATTGTCATAAATTTAAGAGAATATGTTTGAATAATTATGTTCCGATAATAAATATAACATGTTTTAAAGATTTTATTGTCGATTTTATGAGAAAAAATATCATCATTTAAAAGATTACAGAAGATTATTCACCTCCTGAGTTTGTGAACAAGTTGGTAACATGTTTCTGTGGAATATGAAAGAATTTTTTATAAGACGGGATATTCATGTAACATATGTTTTAACGAAAAAGAGGTAGAGAGTATAGCACACGTAATATAATTTTTCAGAATATTTTGTATGTTCGTATTTCTATCTTGTACACGGAAATGTACCACTCTGCGAATATAGACGTTCCATTCGATGAGAAAATATTTTAACGCCTGGAATAATTACGAGTGATCGTTTGTCCTGTCTCTTCAAATCCCGGAATGTTTTGACTTTTGCGTAAAATATAAGAGGACCGTGCCACACTGCCGGGGATTACAATTTTAATGTACATTACAATATCGCGAATGCTTCTCCGGCTTCGCTAGGTGTACTCTTTTCAGCGGCTTTACGACCTTTTAATCTTCTTAATTTTTGCTCCTCTTGCGATTGCGAAGCACGTTAAGGTTTAGTTCCGCCACCGGCTTATTAACTATTTCGTTTTACTTTTTAATACAAAATGCATTCTTGTCGCGAATATTTATATTTAATCCTGTATCCCCCGTTTTTTCTATTCTTCTTTCTGCCGATACGTTTTAATGTAATGGAACAGACATATTATATTTACATATGCTTAGTTGTAGGCTGCTCTACAAATATCATACTAGCTATATAATGTTATGACTAATAAAAAATTATCAAAGAGATATTTCGCCGTATCTAATTTTATTAAAAATTATTTTTGACGAAAACAAATTATTGAAGAACAACAAAAAAAAATTTCAAAAGATTGATTAAATCTTAAATTTTTATTATTAAATTTTCAATTAACAAGAATGTATGGATATTTCGAGTTTATGTGGACAATTGCTGTTTAAATTGTTAAATAAGTTAAGGTAAGGAGATCATGATTATCGCGGTTGACTCATGTTAGAGAAGTTGTCTTATTTGTATGTATGACGCACAATATGTGAAACAAAGAACCGAAAACATTAGATTTATTTAAATTCAGAATATTTTAGAATATATTTTTCTTTTATATCTGAAAATTTGTTTTGTGAATAGATATGAGACATTAATTACAACTAAAAACATATTTAATTATTCTATTATTAGAAAAAGGAGATTAATTTATATATTGCTAACCAATATAAAATCAATAAGAGATTCAATATTTAATTATAAGTAAGTATCACATAGATTAAATAATTTGCATTTAATAATTTGAAAATCTAATGAGAGACAACGGATCATCGCAGAGGCAGGACGTTGCCGGCCTGGTCCTTCCACGTCGGGGTCAGTCTAGTAGGCGGTACCAATGTGGCCAGGCCTACCTCTCTTCTCTGACTCAGGCCTAACAATGGACCTGCAACAATGCAGGCACCTCGTTCTCGTCCGGACCTAGCCTCACCTACGTCCTCTTCCTCTGACGTCTGCACACATGTCGTACGTGGACACTGATACATGTTGAGCAGCTTTTGCGGTCGAGAACCGAAACCGAATATAGAGACACTACCGGACTCAGGCATCAGTCGTAAACATACTGACTGCAGTCTTATGAACATTGTTACACAATAAAATCGAAAATGTGACAAAATAAAAAGATTACAAATGTCCTACAATTAAATGTCAGATAATACGGCAAAAAATCAAGAAAAAAAGGAAATGATATTATTGATAATCATAGATATTTTATAAAAGATAGAGCGAATAATAATAATAAAATGGATTTTGCAGAATTATTTTATATATAAAATGGCAGACAAAATTACATTTGGAAATATCTTTACAGATTATGATTTTATCTCTAGAAATCTGTAAGATAATGCAAGATATAACGATTCTTAATCTTATCTTTGCACTCAAAAAGATTAACATATATTTGATGAAAGAGTTTGCGTGTATCAATGTTGCATAATAATTAAGAAATCGTGGCAAATCTTTTAGCTAGAGAAAGCTATTATTTACACGTAAAACATAGATCTTGCCAGTCATACGTCAGTAACGAATAGCGGGCATTAGTTAACAGGATATCAAAAAGATATTCTGAGTTAGACCCACCAAGAAATCAAGACCCCACCCAGGCAGTCGATGCCTGCTGCAACATCAAGAACGAATCCGTACCAAACACAATGCCTCGAACCTGAGCCTCTATCGCGATATCATCCAGTTATAAATTGGAACACAGTTTCGTTCTGGCATTATGATGTCTCTAATATGTCTTTTTTCTTCGCTGACCACTGACCAGGCTGATCTTCGGGCCGATCGCCGCTCGTATTTCTAGGGCATTCGTGTATCTGTAACTGGATTTCTCAGCATCCTGCGGATTGATTCCGCTAGTTTTAAATTCCTTTTTGGATGGTTTATTAGTCGCTTTATTCTTGACTTAATGTTCTCGATTTGCATTGTGATACAGTTAATATATGTAAATATTACATTAACAAATCAATAAGAATTTACAATTTATGAAGGTATATGTACATCCAGATATATTATTAATGAAGTACACTTTGCTAGAAAGAGAGAGAGAGAGAGAGAGAGAGAGAGAGAGAGAGAGAAAATGATTATTATTTTTTATGTTCGATTACTGCTAACAATAAGAGAAATTATGAAGATTGAGTTGTAAGACTTTACGCGGTTTCGAAATGTTATTTAAGTTTAAAGTGTATCTATAGATAACTTGACGTGCCCTACGGGGTAACATTCTCGGCTCTTCCAGCGGTAGAAATTATTCAAAATCCTTGCTCATGCGACTGCTCGAGATAAATAACTTTTGCCTCCACCTCTTCCTCTTTTATCCAACCGCTCCTCTTCCACTTCCATCGGGTGTCTCGTGGGTGAGCTCTCGGGGCAGCTCTCCATGCCCGGATGTTTAACATAACACGAGCAATCATTTATGCGTGGCGCGAGTTGGCTGGCGACCCCATAATTTAAGCCAGTGGGCAGAACTAGCTTGCAGCACCCCGCGATCGGCCCCATATGTGAGGTGTGCTTTATACTTTTACGTTTTTGACGTCGTTTTCGTCTTTTCCGATATCTGCTTATTCATTAATGTATATTACATTTTTTAAAAAGGAATTAGGCAGTTAATTTTTTAAAAGCAATTATTGAAATAAAAAATTAACATCAATATCTTAGTAATAATAAAAACTATTTACATTGTATACTTTAAAGTCACGTGTAATTAACTGTCGCATATTTTATTATCATATATAATATATACATATAATCATTATATTAAATCGTATAAATAACATAATAACCATAGCCACTACAATCGCGAAATAACATAATACCCTGGCGACGAGACCTATAGAAAGATTCTTGCAGTTCTTTTTACATCATATATCACTCGTTTATAGTATTTATCTCGCGTATCATGCGTTCAAACGATTAGATCGACTAAGAAGAAGCTAATAAAAATTTTCGATTACTATCGGTTCTTTGCTACCTGCGACCGTACAGAGAAATTCTTTCGCAGATTACAGATTCGAAACGGCAAAATGCATTTGTAACGCTTCTTCAAGGCATGGTTGTCGCATCTCGGAGTAATAAAATCAACATAATGATAAGTAAATACCTCCCACCCGTTCTCGTCGCGGGGTTCCTTAAAAAGTCTCTGGGTATATCGAGGAGACTCCGTATACATACGCGGGCACCGCTGGGCCCCCCACGGCGGGATAAAGCTGGGCCCCATGACAGTAGCCGTGTACACCATGGGTTAGACAATGCCGCACGCATTAATACACTTCATATTAGTCCGCTTTAATGCGTGTTCGCCGGCCATTGTGAATGAGCGACACTGTTTATCACCGGCCCCCATATAACCCCTTAGTCTTCCCGTGATGGTAGGGGGCTGCGTATTTATCTGGGGCCCTTTGGCGATCGAGGGATAACAAATATGTACATGTCACTTGGGCTTTTTCAGTTTTTTAGCCATCTTTTATTTTCTTCAAATCGACCGGCGAGCTTCCTCCGCTCGAGCTTGACTCGAGATGTAGTAACAGTCGTTTAATCCTCATGGATATCCTTATTTCATGGTAATCTAAAAGTTATGCATTTATATCCCGAGGCGTAATGATTTCTCTTTGTCCTATAAAACATAAATCAACCGTCAAGTAACGATTAAAATATATACATATATATAATCTAATATCTTGCGGATTTTACTTTCTCGCGACTCTGTCATTTATATATTATATATATCTCGGTTTTATTGCATGAGAAGTATTGAGATATTTGCAAAAACGTAAGCGCGATCGAGAATGTGCCTCAGGCACTCTAATTTTTCGTGTGAATACCGTGAACTTTCACGATCAAATCGCAAAGCCGCGAAAGTAACATCGCGCTTTCTATTTTATACAACAGTTTATTGAATGGCGCTATAATTTATTCCATTAGGCTTAACTCGTCATGATTTAATGCACAAGAATGCTGCGTAACTGGCGGTTGACAATCATCAACGCTGCATTCCGAATCTCGAGACATTATCCGCGAACATTCGCATTACGCTTTCTTTAACGTCACACTCCAGCGTTTCGAAATAATCACTCGGCGCTCCAAGCTGGCTTTACAGTGGACTCGGAATTAATTCTGGCGCACAAGGTTGCACACGCGAATTTTCGCGTGTGCATGTCTAGCGCACCGCGAATATTTCAACAAATACGCACGACATCTTAATACCATCACGACTCGTCGCGGGCTGGCTTTTCAGCGGGCTCATGAATAATTCTGGGGACCCAAAAGGTTGAATGCGCCAATTTGGAAAGTGCGGATTTCGTGTATCTCGAATTCTTGTCTGTCACAAAGAGGCGAGGATCATAAGGAGAAAGGGACGCTGAGGAACAAGAACAAGTTGAGGGGCAACGAGGAGGAGAAGCAAGAAGAGGAACAGGAGATGCGACGGCGGGAAGGGAGGGAGGAGAAAGAAGCCGCGGATGAACCCGCCGGATAAATATAGTTCGTTAACCGATGATGTTAGGACATCACCCCCGCCTCTACCAACGTACGAGTATACCGATATTATTTCTGGCATTGACTCTCTCCGCGGCCGAGAGAGTCTGTACGACCCGACAACGACGACATACCGTCATCACTCATGACTCATGAGACTGGAAATACATACTCTCGATAGTTATCGAGAGTGCTCTCGTCCGTCATTATATTCCAAGAGCATTCTTGTCTTACTAATATTATCGAATTTTAACGTCTTCCCGTGAACGCAATTTTAATTTAATCTATGCTATTATTTTTAATCACGATATAAATATTAATTACGATTTAAATGATTGTTATTCGATTATTTTGAAGCAGTAGAATTTTGTTGCATTCCTAGGATGCAACACCTTTTCAAACGCGCTGTTTCTAGAGTGTGAAGTGGAACGTCGTGTTTACAATTGCTTCACTTTCGTTTTCTCTGATTTTTGGTAGTCGACGTGCCGTCTGGAATACTCCGTGACAGAATAGTGCACCCCACACACGTCCTACGCAGATATCTCGATCAGTATAACCTGTATAAAGGCAGTCTTAGGTGAATCAACTATATTTATGCTTTGTTGTGAGCATAAAGACCTACCATAACGACCCACTGTGAATGTACTATCGTTGAGTATTTCATCGCGATGCATTTGTGTCTCTTCAGCTCGAAGCCTCTGCAGTCGTCGCGAGATCATTCTTCTTTCTTCATTTCGATACTCTTCTTTTTTTTTAGTTTTCTATTATTTTATCCTTCTTTACGAATGTTAATGTCTTTTCATAGTAAATTTTTTTAATTTCCAAAATAATTTCCAAGTTTACTTTCATATATTTAATATTAATATTAATTGTAATACCATGGTTTTCTTTTATCAACTCTTATAATTACATGCATTTCAACGAAGAGTCGCATCTAAGATTGATGTAAAGATATGACATTTTCAAAAATGCGCATATATACAAAAGTCAGTTTTTTTCATAGATCGCGGACATCGTGGTGAAATCTGCAAGCCAAAGAGTAGGACGTAGCAAGAAACGTGAAGAAATTAAAATCACGTGAAGTAACCGTTTGAAGGACGACGCTGCCAGAATATTAATGTAACGACGTTCGACTTGACGGAACGAATTATGCTACGCCGAGAACTGTCAGCACGCCAATCTACTCGGGCTTTCGGATATATTTCGCAACTGTACTGTAGGCAACAGAAATTTATAGAAAGATGCGATTTACGCTACTGATCCTGTTTTGATGGCTGATAGATGGTGATAAATTGCTCAGCGATGCCAAAACGCAACGTTGTTTACCGGCTGCATTGCATCTATTACGTCGCGTCGCAAATATGCTAAAACAAAAGGATGATCATTATATATCTATGGCCGTCGAGTAACATGAAAGTGCGAACAGATGCCAAAATATGTTCCGAGATCATGTACCGTCGCGAATAAATATTTTGTCGCGGCATCGCGATGGATATTCATCCGTCATCACGTTTCGCCTTTGCATTCTGTTCTGAATCAATATTGTTCAAGTTAACTAGAAATATCCACTGCGTGAATGTATTATGAAACCTCTCTATTCTCGTAACACTGATACCCTACATAAATTTGTCCTTTGCGATTACCACACGGTGGATTAGTCTAAAACATTCTGAACCACCCATTTGTCGCACGATGACAATACGTTCAGCTGCACACGATATTATTCCCTCTGGATGTACCGAAAATAAACGTAATTTGGAGTTATGTGAAATAATTTTCTGTGAGAATGAAGCTAAAGATAAAGTAAGCTCAAGAATACAAAACACAAAGGTATTATTATTGAAAGCTTTTAAGTACAAAATTCTTGAAAACTTCGAAGAAAAGTCAGTGAGATGAGATCGACTCGCCTTACGGGTATCATAATCCGGGTACACCCGGGAAAATATAAGACGACGTCCTGAAGATCGCGTATCTTTGGTATCGCGTGTCTTCGGCACCGTTCCTCCTGGCGGTTTCGCGCTCGTCGCTACTTAACAAACTTACCCCTTTAGCCCCGTCGTCTGCCTGGGGCTGCAACGGTGGAGCGGGGTACACGGAAATTCTTAACGCTGTTAAGATATGTTAATTTTGTTTACCTATAAGCTATTAAAGGGGTACCTAACGTGCTTAAAGCTAAACCAGTTTGGTTTTCGCTGGATGTGTTCAAGGTGGATCCTGGGGGATATAACGCCGCGCACGCTAGCGTTGCTCGCGCCCTGGAAAGGGCTTTTACAGGAAGAGCTGTTACCGGAGAATATACCGAGCCGCGCCCTATGCGTTATACGAAAGTAAGATCGTATCGCGGCTGAAACGATACCTCGACAAACACACGACTTATCGAAATTCGACCGTGTTGCTTCAAATAAGTCGAAATTGAAAAAGAAAATCATTTTTAGATTATTTTACAAGACTTATTTTACAAGAGAAACA
>Ga0157364_1000481_pt1 | contig 27455 bp, 17 predicted proteins | sample AttsexASBM2_FD_111476 | JGI IMG/M metagenome (GOLD analysis project Ga0157364, IMG submission 111476) | Fungus gardens microbial communities from leaf cutter ant in Ribeirão Preto, State of São Paulo, Brazil - Atta sexdens ASBM2 | ecosystem: Host-associated > Fungi > Mycelium > Unclassified ... | reverse complement strand
TATATATATTAGTGTGTATATATATATATATATATATATATATATATATATATATATACTAAAGATCTAGCTTTTACCGTTATAGCCATTACTTCTATTTCTTATTGTTGAATTTAATTATAATTTTTAAATATAATTAAAATAAATAATATGTAATAAAAAGAGCATTTGAGAGATTAATAATAATAAATTTTGTGTAAATGTCCGGATATAAGTACATATCCAGTTACTGGGGCATTTATCTTAGTCGTATTTTTCAAACTACTATATTATTACATAAAAAATTGAAAATTAGAATAAGAAAATAGAATTGATTCTAGATTTAGTTGCACAAGATTTATGTAAAAATTTTGTACAGACTCAACGGACCATCCTTGAGAAAAATCTACTTGAATACGCTACCGTAGATATTCTCATTTCGATGTTGCGCGAAGCGTATTTCGTTTGTGTGCTCTTCACAGACCAGAGGAAAAAAAACAACAGACGATGCGAAATTAAAACTGGAACACACGCGCTCGCTGAAACTGTCGCTATATTGACGCAAAATCCTTATCACATTGACATTAACATACGTGAAAGTACAATCGGTACGTGAATATACCTGTTGTGCGCTATTATTTTTCTATTTACAGCGGTACGAGCGCATGTACCATTCAAAGAGGAATAAATCTGTCGTCAACATGTAGAGATACAGGCATTCAATTAAAATCGCACGAGAAATGCGACTGTATTTCGCTTCTTGTTTTTTCTCTGCGCGATATGCTGCCTTTTGTTATATGTTTTTTATTAATTTGTCAGCTGTGATTTATAGACAACATGAAAACATTCAAAGGACATTTGCGAGATGCTTTTCGAATTTTTTCGAATATTTTTTAAACATATCCTAGATCTTAATTTTGAAAACTATATACGAAAATAATATACATAGTATATTATAGATTTTTGTATACGAATTCAAGAATATACATAGCACAGCACATACTGTATTTAAATATTAATTATTTGTTTCAAGAGTCCATATATCCGCAAAATCATAAGTTTATCAAATTTACTCAGAACATATTCTGAATTCTATTGTAAGTTTGAAACTTTAATCAAGATTATTAAATTAAAATAAATTTGATTTGTTTATTATATAAAGCTGTTTCTTCAATAATATTATCAAAAAATAAATTTTTGAATACATAATAATTAGATTTTCTAACAAAATTTATAATAAATACGTACATTTTATGATCAAGAAAATATTTTTTGTTAGGATAACCGTTATTTAAAAGAAAAAAAGTAAAACTGAGTAATCACTTTTCTTAGCGGTGGAATGATATTTTTCTGTGTGTATAAAGCCGGAGTATCTCGAGTCGTTTTTATCACTATTTCGGCTAAATCGAAAATTCTATTCTTGCGGAATATATATAGGCGTGACGGATTAATTCGGATCAATCGACGCAAGCGTAATTGAGATCGCGATTGGAAATCGTTTGTGCGCCATAAATCGATCGGGCTTCTTTCCAGCCGCGCGTTAAAGTGGATCTTTCCCTCATGGGTGCAATGACCTCTCGTCCCGTCTCGAGCGTAACTCTCCTCTTTTTAACGTAGATTCAGAAATATATATGTACACACGACGATCGCGCACGGCCAGAGTGAATTGACCTGTATTTCCGAGCGGTAGCAGCATCGAGACGAGCGTAACAATGTATACGCGCGCAGCCGTTGAAATCGCCGCCAGTGGGAGGCCGCCGCCCCACCTTTCATTCGACTTTGACAGTTCCATTATGGTATCGAAGCTAACGGCAAACAGAACGGGTGTAGTTGACGATTGTGAATCAACGTGCTCGCTGGTCCGTCAAGGTATTTTTATTGTTTCCCCCCCTCCCCCGCCCCATCTCTTTTTCTATTTCGTGCCAAAGCGATCACTCGATGTGGAAAGCGGACACTTCGTTATTCGTTTCCTAGTGTCATAGGTGTGAAATTGAATCGCGATAAATGTGAAAAGTGCATTCCTCGTGGAGTCGATCTCATGTGAATGGAAATCTGAATTGATTCGTTGGGTGCATTCAACGACCAGCATTCAACGTGCCCATCGTGTTCTCCTTGCATCAATTCGGCGAGCGCATCCGGTGAAGTTCCGCCATTGTCGTCATTGAATTAATTTGATCAATTTCGTCGCGTTTGTCTACTGGCAACCCCAGGGAGATCGAGACAAGTTTTCGTTATATAAAAGAGAGCAAAGTGGATCGCGTTAACGAGCTGCGCGACGAGTATGCACCGCACGAAGTTTCAGAGAGTCGCGTTGTAAAGGACTTATTTCGCTGTATGTCACACCGTTAAAGACATTTCACGTGCGGTCTCGTTTGCACGAAGGATTTCTGCGCTCATTATTATTCGTTGTCTTTGACTTTTTCGTACGTGCGTTCCCGATACGAGTCACCTAAAGACGAATAACAAACGGTATCCACCAACATGTACGTCGCACTGCATTGGTCATAAATTAATTAATGCGTTAACACCGGAAATTTCAGTTAGTCTCTCTCTTGCAAACTTCATTCAATTGAATTCGATTTCAATATCCATGCCAAATAATAAGTATTGTACTATTTATGATCAAGCATACAATTTATAAATTACTAGAGAATGTTAATTGCGTAACAGAAACGATATTGTTATTTCGAATTTCTGTTCTCACATTTTAAATAATATACATTGTAAAATTAAATAAAAATCATAAAAATTTAAATAAAATTTAATTGTTGAACAGTTTGTAATTTTTTAAAATTTATTAAAGGCATTTCGACCGCTAAGAACAAGATTCAGTCTTCGTTGGGATAATTTGATTTGAATGTCTTTGAATATTTAGTATTCAAGCTACTCACACTCCGTGTGACGACAAAGCTCCCTCTATGCGAGAGAATTATGGAAAAAATATGAAAATATATATGTATAATTATATATTTTTCTATATGTTTTATTTTCTGATATATGTAGTCGAGACACGTGTATAAAAATATGTATAAATATCCTTTCATTAAAGAGAGATCATTGAGAAATACATCGCACGTAGATATCACTGTGATATACTTAAATTGTTACGCATATTAATCACGTATCGTTAGAAAGTTTTAACGATTACCCGTGAATCAACCGGAAAAGGCGGACGAGTGAAAACGACACTATTGATCGTTTCCGAGAGTAGCTCAGTAATAATTAACCCAATTACTTAGTGTCAAATGCGCATTGAAGCTCAAATGAAATTCAAGGTGGTCTCTGTGCATGGAAACCAAATTTAGATTTCAAGAATTATTATCTATTAATAAGGATCGATCCGATGTGATATGATTAATTATTAACTTATTGATCTAAATTTCTGACGATTATGACGACATAATTGAATAAACAACTGAATAAATGATTTTAACTCGTCATTTAACAGTTATCTGCTATTTAAAATTATGATTCTCTGATTTATATAACAAGATATAATAATTTCGAGTAAACACAAAGTATTACGTTAACACTGAAAATCTTTTCCTTAATTTGTGCCACAACCAACCGAGATATAACGGGTTTCTGCTTTAATCGGATTTATAGGTTCGTTGGATACCGAGCGTATCTTCTCTAACGTGATTACTCTTCTACCAGTTAACCAAAGAATATTGTGGTAATTCGCAAATGTTATTTACGAATTGAATTAAAACGTATAATCTGTGCGAAGAACGCAACAATGAACTCGAATCGAAGCGGGACTCATATCCCGGAACGGTGAACATTTTCGTGACGAATAGTGATGATCACATATACGATGATCGAGCCACGCAGTGATAGGGTGACGGTCTGCTCACCCCAGACTCAGCACCACTGCTATCAAGTGATACGAACCACCAGAGTGCACCAAAGTTCGCGAAGCTCGAAGATGGTGACCGTTCAGGAAAGGGTCGTCAGGTCGCGTCTTCAGTTGGGTTACTCCACACCGACGTCATTCATCAATCGGTATCTATCTGTTATTTTTATTTCATCAAAATCTAACAATCTGTCAAATTCGATGACGGATGACCGTTATCAATCTACCATTTTTAATTGACGATTTACCGAATATATATTTCGATTTTCCATCAGAATTTTTATCTATATTACATACAAAACTACTGATAAAGGTATAAACTTAAAGGTGAAAAACTAAAGGTGAAAAACTAAAGGTGAAAAACTTCGAATCGTCTTAAATTAATATTTTTTTTAATGTAACTTTATTTTTTTAAATATAACGCAAGATGCTTTAAAGCAGCTTTTTTTATTGTTATGTCTATAGTGTCAAATTTATAGCGTTTCTCATTGGCGTAACTTTAATGCGCATTCAGTGCACATTAAAACTTGTATACTACTCTAATCTAAATGTAAAAGTGAGATATCTCAATTGATAAAACGCCCAATGTATTTATTAAATAGTAAAATAAAATGCATTGAACATTTTGCGATTTAATTCGTTTTTATATTTTTATTAAACGTACATCTTTATCATCGATTTGTGTATAACGACTTTAAAGTGCACTGAGTGCGCACTAGTTCTGTCAATGAAAAATGCTATTTAATACATATAAAAAGGCTATATCAATCTAATTTAAATTGCTTCTATTCAATATATTGTTATTTTATACTAAAATAACGATTAAATTATACACTATATAGTGTCAAATTTAATCATTAAAACATTATTTTAATAGAAAATAACGATATATTGAATAGAAGCAACGGCGGCTTAAATTAAGTTAAATTTGACATTATAGATTTAATAGTGTTGTGTTTAGAGATGCACCGGATCGTAAAATTATTGAATATCGAATATCCGGGAAGGTAATTTTTCGAGTCGGATATCTGATATTTTCGAGTCGGATATCCGACCGGATTCGGTGACAATGTCAAAAAAGAGGCTGACTAAAAAAAGAAAAAAAGGGACAAAAAGGACTGTATCAATAAAGATAACTGTAGAGGAAAAAATTGTGCAACAATATATAAGTTATTATATAAGCATTATGAATATGCATACTTATTTATAGAACATTTATATAATAAAAAAAATCAACAATTTAATGATATAAAATTTCAACCGGATATATTCCCGGATGCTAATGATATCTGACTATCCGGTCGAATAGTAAAACAGTGCCGAATAATATCGGATATCGGATACTTTTCGGATATCTTGTGAATTCCTAGTTTGATTGTAATTTATTATTTATATCTTATGATATATATTTTTTAATTTCTCTGTACTTTATTAAATCTGCAGATTTATGTAATTTGTTAAATGTCATCATAAATTGTACAGAAACGCAAATTTGTAAACGCAAATATATAAACGGAAGGAAATAGACAAATTGTATTGAAGAAAAGGAAACTGCTAACATCCTATCGGCGCTATCTCGACGAGATTCGCACGAATGTAATTATCATAGGAAACGTAATCTCTCTAAAGCGGCATCATCTCCTCGCCTCTTCCTCTCTAATACATAGATAGACTATCGCAAACACGCACAGGAATAGCACGCACATGCTCACGCGGATGGTAGAGAGCAAAATTATTTCTCAGGTAGAAGGTAGAATCTGGTAGGATCGCTCGATGCTCGCGCAAGCGTACGTCCTCGCGCACCTACGCCGGTAATGGCAATCAACGGTTGTTAATTGCTCGATGATAATTAGTCCACGGTGGCGCGCGAGCAGCGGTTGTGATAATAGAGCACGCTTTAATAATTTCCGTAATGGATTTGAGACACCGTATACATAGACTTTTTCTTCGTACGGTATACCTCATAACACATTTATCTGACAACGATTTTTTCTCGATACAAAAAAATGTTACGTGTCAAAAGTCACCGATCAGATAGAGTTAATGATGTTAAACTTTATTTACGAACGGAAGTCGACTGAATATAATTGTATGTATAATTTTCCTAAAATCATTCTCTAAAATGTTCTTTTCATTTATAATGATAACAGGGTTCTTTTCATTTATGCATATATATTTTTGTTTATATTATACACTGAAAAAAATTTACTAAATCTTAATATATATTTCTTTTAATAGTTATAAATAAACATTTATTTACAATAAATAAATGTTCAATAAAAGAAATGATACACGGAGAAAATTTTTAGAGTTTATCTTGAAAATGTGGTAGTTCTGGGACAACATTGTATTTCGAAGAATTTTATTAAATTTCTCTTATTAAATTTCTCTTATTCATTAATAAAACTACAATAAAATATATAATAAATTTGATTAATTTTACTGAAGTGTATGTTAAAAAATAAAAATCTGTAAAATATTGTATTGTACTACAACTATTATATTTTTAGAGTAAATTTTAAAAGACATTTCTGTCCGTGTAGTTAAATCTAATTAATGATTTTTGTATCAAATAAACAATTTAGTAAATATTTACTTAATTAAGTAAATTTAAGTAAATTAAGTTACTATTCAAATTAATATTTTTTAAAATTTAATATTTTTTTACTTATTTCTTATATTTGTCTTTTTATTTATGTTCTGAAAATTATTTCTGCAAAGCATCTCGTAAAAGATACCGTAATATTAGAAAATACTTAATATTGAAAAGAATGTTTTTCTTATGTTTCGATGTCTCGTCAAGTCGTACGAAGGAATTCATCTCGAATCGATTTTTGCGTGAGTTTGCACCGCGGAATTTATTAATATCGCTCTGATAAAATGTGCCATGACTGTATACCGTGAATAAGTGACGTTAGGTATAATTGACAGGAGCGATGGACACTTGCGCAAATCCTCTATGCATCCGCATCTGCCGACGTCTCATAAGTAGAGCAAAGATGTCCTTAAACGCATCTCTTCGAGAGCTTCGTGGAAATGAGCTGTCAGCTGATTTTCACATCGTAATTGATCACGAAAGAGCCGACGCTTTCATCAAACTGTCGTCACTTATGTCTAAAGCTTCATGATTGAATAATTCATAATACCAAACATTTTCATTTCACACACACACACATTTTTGCATTTCTCTTTTATATATGTATACGATGTTTATTTCTTAACTTTTTCATGGCAATGATTCAAAAATCACATTTTTTTTAGTTGTCACTTTCGAAAGTAAAGTATATAAAAGAAAAATGCAAAATATATATGTATATATATATATGTATTGTGCAATTAACGCAATTAATTCGTAAAGCGAATGTGATATGACGAATGTGATTCCGCCCGGAGAGTTTGCAATATGCAAATGGCTTATATTGCGCATTTAGGCCAATGATAATGAACGTAAGTTATCACTACACGGTAATTCAATTCTCTCCTCTCCAGGAACAAAAGGACATTTGCATGTACTTCGAGGATATATCAAGTTACATGTTAAGAAGTTAACGAGGTGCTACATGTCTCTTGCTTTCAGCGGTGAAACTTGACTAAATTGTAAATGCGTTGTATCGTTATCGTTACATCAAATGTACCGATAATAATCCTTAATTTATGTATCCATACGCGGGTGGATATTGCGGTTTTGTCTCATGCAACTGCATTTATAGAAATACTACTACATTTTCTCGCAATTACATTTATAGATCTAAAGAGGTAAATATTACAAATATAAAATGATATAATAATATAATAATTATCAGCACAATTATTATCAAAAGTGTAAAATGTCATGCAATATTACATATATTCAAATACATGAAACGTGAATAGAATATTAAATATATTTACAAAGGAAACATAATTTTATCTCCATTTAATACAGGATTTCTATCTGTAGTTCAAATCCTATCGTATTTTCACGATGTTAAATACTTGCAGAATATTTTCCATTGAAAATCACGTATTAAGATATTTAATAAATTACAATTAACAATTAGCAATTACGTTAAATACAATCTCATTCATCTATTCGTTCCCTGATATATTCCAATAATAAATCGATTGAAAAGTCCACTTTCCTTTTTCACTGTATACATAAAAATGATATAGACAAAAAATATATATGAACGAGTCTTTCAAATAATCTAATATTTCCTAAGGAGCTATCTTTTTTCCATGGATCAAAGTGAAATAAGGACTATGTACTTATAGATCCTTAAGAAGCACCTCTTGAAGGAGGAAGAAGCCAGGAGTCGTACGCATTTGGCCGCCTGTGGCATCTTCCCTAAAGAAAAAACATCGAGCCAGGTGCGTGTCGAGACACCATCGGCACGGCAGGCAGGCGGCATGGCAGAGTCCCGTGCCGCTTCTGCGAAGCCGTGTTGGGGAGGCTCTGGATAGCACGCGCTCGTGTGGCACGCGAGTCGCAGGCACGATGGAGCAGATGTTCCTCCTCCTCCTCTTCCTCCTCTGGGGAAGCTTTAATGCCATACCGTCCCTCGCGTTGATATCCGTACGCAGGATCTCCGGCAACATATCCGCTCCTATGGGTTCGCTGATGTTCTCCCCGAAGAATTCGAAATGTTTCGTAAAAATACGATTGATAAAAAAAATATCGATTTACTTTGCTCGCAATTACGATGTAAGGCAGGTTTCTTTTTCTGAAAGGTTTTAATAGGTTTGATTATATTACGAATTATATACGCGCTTTCTCTTCTCCAGACGCAGATGCTTCCGAAGAGCTTTCCAATGTTTGCATTTATAAGTTTCACAATTGATTTTTGTAAAAGTCCGATATGTATTAAAATTCATTCTACTATAACGGTAATAGTGTTTAATATATTCTTTCTCTGAAAAGTTATGATGATACGCTTTCTGAATTCATCTTCTTTTGTGCCCAAATTAAAGACACAGCTTCTATTCTCACACGTTTTCATTAAAGTTTCTGAACTTTATACTGATTTAGAAGGATCTATTATGTAAATGTGATTCTTTATTAAAAGAAAGTAATTTAATTCTCAATTGTGCTCGATATCCTGTTTCAAGTTTTAATTCTAAGTTAAGATTCATATACTTAGATTTTTCTAATTGAAGTTTAAAACTCATTGAAATCTTATATACGGTTACGTGTTGCTTCTGCATTACCCACCGCATTTATATTGTTCAACTACATTATCGTATAACATTTAATGATACACGCACTGATTACGGCAGGGAAATATACGACTTAGTTTACGAGAACGATGCACATTTTATGACGAAGCGGTACCATCGATTTCTCGACCACGCTCCAATTTTAATTCTCTGGTAATACAATTCTAGTCTACGTTACATTTCATCATTATTTCTTCATGTATTACAGCAACATTGTATTACTAAGCATTCATTGATTTAATGGAAGAAGCCTTCGCTCTCGCAAAGTTCGAGAGTCGGACGAATCATGAATCATTCCTTGCAACTCTTCGCAGTCGTCTCGCGTTTCATCTCTTCGGCCGGCATATGCATTTATCATATGTTGCGCATTCATTTGCTTAAGTCGAATTCTTACGTAAGTCATTTAATTGACGTGCATTACGTAAGAAGTAATCTCCGCCGCGGAAGGTTGAGTGTCACGGTCAAATACACTGTCGACGCTGCTATCGCGTACACCTGCCAGATGCACACTGGCGAGGATACGTTGGAGATACGGGCAAATAATACGCACCTTTATGGTATCTTGGAGGGGCGAGAGGAAGACCCTTCATCCTCGATCCACGATTCTTTCAGGGATTTCTTGTCCTAATGGTCCGAAAAGCAGACCTCGAAAGCCAGCTGCTCTTCTTCCATCGCCAGTTCGTCTTCGGTGTTCGAGGTGGTCGACACGCGAGACACGTGCATCGTTCTTCGCGAGAGAAGAAACGGCTCGGTGGCGTAATCGTGGTATAATAATTACGCGCAAGAACTAGCTGTGCATCGAGAACGTCCGTGGCATCACACCGCATCATAGACAAAGATAGATCGCGCAATTCGATACACGTGGAAAATTGTCCGAGTCCTCGGGAGCAACATGATCATTTGCATTTACCATTTCAGAGGGTATGTCCTCTGTTTTTACGATCCGCATATTATATGCGTCGCACACACACACATACACACACACACACACACACACACATATATATATATATATATACACACATATACATATATATATGTGCTTATGCTCTAATAATTAAAAACACCTGGCGTTTGCAGCCCCGTGACTAGGGTGTCGTTTATCTGATTTCAATTATTTCTGTACGGACTTGCCGTATAATGTTTCTTTGTACAGGTTCTTATAAGCTAGTTTTTCCTCGATAGAATAAAAAACTAAAATTGTGAAAATCTAGAAATAAAAATCTCTTCGTTTGAGACGCCGTCTTCAAGAGAAAAACGAAAATTGAAAAATTTATTTGAACATTTCTTCCATTTTTTAATTTGTGGTCTACGATAATTCATTCACTCTCGAACTTTGCGATGAGTTCCTCTCTGTAAATCAATACTGCACTGAAAAAAAATTTCTAGTTGAAAATGGACGAACCAGAATTTTTTCTGGTTAAGTCTACTAGAATTCTAGTTGAGATAATCAGAATTCTGATATAATATTTCTGGTAAAATCTACTAGAATTAATTATTTTTATCAGAATAATTATATCAATCAGAATTCTAGTCATCTCATCTAGAATTCTAGTAAACTTAACTAGAAAATTCTGATTCCATTTTCTACCAGAATTACTGTTTAATCCAACCAGACCATTTTTCTCAATGTGATGTCCACTTTTATCAATATAGATTAATTTTAATCTCGGTTTAATTTACTCTTTCTTCTTTTCTAATAGAACTAGAAAAAGATAAAAGTAAATTAAATCAAGATTAAAGTTAATCTATATATTGGTAGAAACGACTTTGAAGAAAATGCTGTTCAATAATATATGGATAATGAAACATTTATATATGTCTGGTAAGAAGTTATTATAAGTATAGATTAAAAGCGGAGCGTGATGGAGAAATTAATAATTCTCTGCGATTTTCGTCATGTCCATTTCGTCAAATTCTTAGAGATGATTTATCAGAAAAATACTTCACAATTGAAGGATACAGAAGTCATTAACAACTTGAGACGTGATGTCTCGAACAAAAATTAATTAACATTTATCTCTTGCGCAGCTTCCCGACGAAGGTGGAGAGACCGTCGCACAGCAGTACGGCCGCTAGCCAGATCCACGGCAACAGCATGCACGGCGCGTACTCGTCTGGTAGCCAGACGTCCCTGTCGACGACATCGTACATCACGGGCCAGTCCTACATGCAGAATCAGAATTACGCGCACGGGCCTCCGTATCCTGCCGCGAGCGTGCAGGTCTATTCGCATAACGCGACAGGCTATTCGCAGCCGCAGAGCTACGGCACCATGGTGCAGGGCTTTGGTGGGCAACCACAGTCCGCTGGGTATCAGCAGAATCATCTTAAGAAGGGTTCGGTCCGTAACGGCGATGTGCTCAAGCGATGTCGGCTGCAGACCGCGTAAGTCGTAATCTTATATTCTTTTTCGCGACCGCGAACAAACAACAGATACGCAGAAAACCGTTACAGTCCGCCTGCGAATGAAAAATTGTATCGAAGAGCGCAGCCAAGAGAATGGATCGGAAGTTAAAAATTGCGTGGTTTCGTTTTCTACAGATACGAGTTGTCGCAGGATCTACTTGACAAGCAGATCGAGATGCTGGAGCGGAAATACGGCGGCGTGAAGGCGCGGAACGCGGCACTGACAATTCAACGTGCCTTTCGGAGGTACACATTGCTGAAGAAATTCGCGGCGATCACGGCGATGGCCAAGGCAGAAAAGCGATTGAGTAGGAAGCTTCAAGAATTGGCGATCGACCGTTCGGGCAATCTCAACGATCACGAGAGAATGGTTTATCATAGTCAAATATACATTCAGCAGGCACAGTCCGCCAACAGGTAATTAAAAACGTTTCTCCGTGGAAGTTACTGTCGTTACGTTAAAAAAAAAATTCATCGCGCTAAATTAACTGCGAATCTAGCAGACCAATGCCGATTCGAAGCATGTCTCTCAGGGAGAGGCGGCACGTGGACAATTCGCAATCGCCTATACCGAGAAGTCAGAGTGGTAGATGCGAGGTCCAGGTCAGCGGCCATCAACACACAAATCATAATTTGCACCAGAGCGGTAGACATACGCCCTCATTGGCACCCAGCCCATGCAATCGACATCAGCAGTTACCACCGAGTCCCTGCTGGGAATCGAGCTCCCAGGAGAGCGGCTCTAGTATCCATTATTACAATCCACAGGTGAGTGTCGATAAACGTAATGACAAAGAAGACGATCGTATTGTAAAATGAACGGACTAATAATTTGTTACAACAAAATATATCTTGTTTTATCGCCTTAATTTGATAGAAAGATGCAATTTCTATTTAATTCAGGAAGCCTTGTGCGGCCTGAGACAAGAAACGCCGCCAAGAGACTTGCTGCGAACACCATGCACATCGCCGTCGACGCCGCACAATCTACAGACGACTATATCGCAAAATTGGAACAACGCCAACCAGCTTGGTCCTGGCAGAACGAGGTGTTCCGGTAAAAAAGTCCCTCCGGAGGTACCGAAGAGAACGTCTTCTATCACCTCGAGATCCATGGAACCACGACATAATGGTCTTAGTAAAAGTGTGGAGAATGGAAGTTTAAGTTCGGTGCAGAGCTCCGGTAGTGATTCCACCAATTGCGAAAGCTCCGAGGGTGATGCTCAGAGAGGGTCTCCTGTCTGGAAGCACAAAGGGATTGTAAGTATAGTTGACTTTCTCTCATTATATTTACGCTTTACTTGCTCGTTTAGCGCAAGTAACGGCGATTTTCTGAGGACGTAAGCGAAAAGCATTAACGGAACTGTTGTGATTGTGAAATCAGTCGAGTTCGCCGGAACATCAGGAATGCGCGAGTCATACTGCTGACACGGCGGCGATGACTGCTAATGTGAAGGAGCTTGGCCACTCACATGCCAGCTCCGGTTATCAGCTTCCCTTAATGGATCACACAGAAAGTCTGCCGCCTCAAACGAGCTACAAGGTGTCCGAAACAGTGAGAAAGCGACAATACAGGGTCGGCCTAAATCTTTTCAATAAGAAACCGGAAAGAGGAATCAGTTATCTTATCAGACGTGGATTTTTGGAGAACAGTCCGCAAGGAGTCGCTAGATTCTTGATCAGTCGAAAAGGATTATCCAAACAGATGATAGGAGAGTATCTTGGGAATTTGCAGAATACTTTTAATATGGCAGTACTTGAGTAAGTGGTTTAATATACTTAATATATTTGAATCAATGTTGAGAATAAATTTTCGTTAATAAAGAATTGTTTCATTATAATTATACATTATTTAAAATATTTCTTTTAAAATAAAATACTGTCATAGTGTTTAAAACATGTATAAAACATGTATTTTATTACTTATAATTCTATATCTATATCTATTAGATATATCTATACTAATATTTAATACTTATAATTTACAGATGTTTCTCTCAGGAGTTAGATCTTTCTGGAATGCAAGTGGATGTCGCTTTACGAAAGTTTCAAGCCTACTTCAGAATGCCTGGCGAGGCGCAAAAGATCGAGCGGTTAATGGAAGTCTTTAGTCAACGTTATTGCCAATGCAATCACGATGTAATATCGAGGTTGCGGTCGGCAGATACCGTTTTTGTCTTAGCTTTTGCTATTATCATGCTTAATACGGATTTGCATACACCTAACCTAAAGCCTGAGCGCAGAATGAGACTCGAGGATTTTATAAAAAATCTTCGAGGAATCGATGATTGCGGTGATATAGATCGGGATATTCTAGTTGGCATTTACGAACGAGTGAAAGATAACGAATTCAAGCCGGGCTCAGACCATGTGTCGCAAGTAATGAAGGTCCAAGCGACTATTGTTGGAAAGAAGCCAAACATGGCGCTGCCACATCGAAGATTGGTGTGTTACTGCAGGCTCTATGAGATACCGGATATTCATAAAAAGGAGAGACCTGGCGTTCATCAAAGAGAGGTTTTCCTCTTTAACGATTTGCTCGTTGTCACGAAGATATTGAGCAAGAAGAAGAATAGCGTAACTTACACTTTCAGGCAGAGCTTTACACTTTGTGGCATGGTGGTTACTTTATTTGAAGTTCCCCGTAAGTTTTTAATGAAATAAGTTTATGAAAATATTTAAATATTAGCGTAATCTTTACTTCTGATTGCTATCATTTGTCTTGCAGATTATCCATATGGCATAAGACTTTCTCAGCGTGTCGACGGAAAAGTTCTAGTCACATTTAATGCTCGAAACGAACATGATAGGTGTAAATTTGTAGAAGACCTTAGAGAATCTATCAGTGAAATGGATGAGATGGAAACTTTACGTATCGAAACTGAATTGGAGAGACAAAAGAGCAGTAGGGGTGCGCGAGGCGGTGCAGAAAACAGAGACTCTGGCGTCGCTGATGTAGAGATATGTCCTTGTCCCGGAACTTGTTCCGATAGAACAGAAACAGTCGATGTCGACACGCAATTGAAACGTTCCGCCCTTAGTAATTCTCTTCTTGATATACACGAGCAGTGTAAGTAGGGAAAAATATTTATATTTTCATATTTACATTTTAACAAATATATGAAATGTAACGTATCAATGTATGTATTTAGTTGCCGGTGAGAAGCCACAGCGTCGTGGAAGCGTGGGTTCTCTGGACAGCGGTATGTCTATTTCATTTCAATCTACTTCTGCCAGCTCGATGAGCCAAGGCATTAAACATCCTGGACAAGTTCATCCTATTCATCCAGGAGCTACAATTCCTGGAGCCGGTGGTAAGGGACTAGCTCAGCAGCCGTCTTTTTTAGGAGGTCTTTTCACCAAACGAGAGCGAAAACTGTCACAATCTGAAGAGTCCGGCCCTTACAGTCGTACCACGGAAGTATAATGTACTCTTCCAGTATGTAAACGAGGTACACTTTTGTATACCTGTTTTCTTCTAGTACGCTTCGTGTTTTTAATAAGATAAAGATGTCTCGCGTTTATGTCGAGAATTTGAATAGCAATAATTACTCTCTAATTTATTCATATTAATAAAATTGCGATTTTTATTTCTTCTACTTGGAACTTCTTGTGCAGTTTTTTTTCTTAAAAAAAAAAGGTGAATTAATACAAGCAGCAAGACTGCCGTGAACTATTCTATTACCGTACTAATAGAGTAGTATCTTTTTATACGTATATCACGAAGCGTGCTAAAGGATTAAAGCGCTAATGATGACAGCTAAAGACGTAAATCTAAAGGATTGGGCAGGATCCAATCGAAATCACCAGGCGCATTTAAGAAGAAAAAGAAAATTTTAACCTATTCTTCTCTCCCAAGACTATGTATAGTATTTATTCATCTAAAACAACTAATGGACACATTTTTCACACTATATTTATAATTTATGAAGACGCGATATTGAATGATAGAATTGTGTGTAGATAATATTACATTTTTGCTTAGTTTTACAGACGGGCGTTAACGAGTAGAATTTAATGAAGAGAAAATTCTTAAATCACAAGAATTGTAAGAATGCGAGATACTGTTAAGAATTTCTAATAGTAATCGCTATCAACAAGTATTATCACCATCACCAATTCGAAAAATTGTAAATAATAGGCTTATAACGATGTTCGAAACGAATTGTCACGTGTAACAAAAAGAAATTAGTATAAGGGAAACGATAAGCAATCTCTATCGATGTTAGGTGCATGTTGATGTCTAACGATTTTTATTAACGGAAACGTGAAGTTTGAATGTAGCAATGAAATAAGACTTAACGTAAGACGTAAGACGTGTTTGTCATTATAGCAATCTATTGATAATCATTCACGAGAAGTAGTTTTTGCTTATGTATGTTGAAATTTTGACTCGAAGTTGTTTACATTTTCAAAAGAGGAAAAAAGGAGCGAAAAGAAAAAAAGCCATCATGTTAAATATATCCAGGATTAATTCGTTTCTCGTTTTTCGCGGCGAAAATAGACGCTAGATCTAAACGTCGATAATATCGTTGCGAGAGTATAATCACATAAGCTAAGATACATACGCGAAATAAACGGGGAAAAAAAGAAAGAAAAAAACGCGCATGCCTTATATACTGCCATGATAAAAAAATCTCCCGCGACCGAGAAACGAACTAATGAAATCACAATCGTAGAGGAGGTCGGAAATTTTTTCCAAGAGCTGTGGAATTGTATGACAAACTAATTGATCATGTACATAGCGCTGATCGTGACATCAGCTGGCTGTAAACAAGCAAACGGCGTTTATTAATTTAATCATAATCTCCCGTTAAATTAACGCATCTCTACATAAGAGGAGTGTTTAATATAATTCTACTTTAGATTTCTACTCTCTTGTGCTCTAATTCTTTCTTAGTATCGTGAATATCAGACGTGTGTTTAACCAAAAGATTTTAATGACGTTACAAAGGGAAAAGAGAGAGAGTGAAAGAGACCCAGTAAGCCATCTGCTTAAACAGATTTTGCAAATCATTAACAAATTTTTATGTAGAATCTGTTATATCAGATGCTGGCGACAGAATGTCACAAAAAAAATAATAGAATTTGTTTGTATAATTTGACACCTCGATAGGCAAATTGAAAATATTGCACATTAATGGCATCATGAACTTATGACAATTTTGCAATAATTGCGCTAGAATGATTCGCTATATATATTATTATTTTGCTAAAATACTACATTGAACTTAATTGAGAAGTGAACAAATATAGAGATATTGAGATACAAACTTAGAAAAGATCAGAGTTTTTACATCTATTTTGTAAATATACCCGTAATTGCAGATTACAAATTTTATACAAGATTTTGTTATATAATTTAATAAGTGTGTTATCCTATCGAGGTGCAGCTGATTGACAAAGCATAAGAAAGTAGTTTTAATGCAGACACAGATGATATTGATCTGCTAAATTTTTCTAATCGAATTTATTATCAATCTTCTGACATTCTGCGAATAGTTTGCTTACTGGGAAGAAAAAAAGATGCTTTTGACCGCATTGTTAATATCAGCGATAAGTTTTGTAATTATCGTTAACTTAAGATTAAGATTCGTTAGAGAGAACGACTTTGCAATCGGTCAAAAAATATTGTGCAAAAAACATTCTCGTTCTCCTATATTGTAAATATCAGAATTTTTCCAGCACGCTGAACGAAAAGCGATTTAGAGATAAGTCGGGCTGAAAATTTTTATACGTAACCGCATGATCGACTACGTTCTAATTTTGCGCCTGTCACGTCTGCTAATAACTGTTATCGATTGATCCTTGACACGTACGACCCGTATCGCTAATGTACTTTATAAACGTTGTAAACGATCGAATGTTGAACACTCCGTTCTATTTATGATTCTAATAAAGAGAAACGAGAAAAGGAACAGAGGAATTGTTGAAATTGTCGAGAGACAATTTACGTATTTGTGGTGGCTTGTCGACAATACATTTTGTTTACAGAAAGAGAGAGAAAGAGAGATAAACGAAGGTATATTTCCATGCCTGTTGCGAACTTTTCTTCATTAGGTGCTTTCCATTTGGTGACACAAGTCGACACAAGTATCGTTTTATTTTTATTGCTTACTAAATATAAAGAAAGATGGAACAATGCTTATGTCGATTTGTACCATTAAATGGAAAGCATTCATATTAAACGAGCTACTCGTGCATGCATCACCGACATCGATTCTAGTCTTTCTCATCAACACAATGTACGCGATACGATCTCGTACGACAGAATATGGGATTACCTCGCGAAGATAATCCTTTAATGTTCATTTCTACCAGTGTAGATTAACTTTAATCTCGGTTTAATTTTTATTCTTTATCCTTTTATAATTCTTAGAAAAAAGATAAAAAGTAAGTTAAATCAAGATTAAAGTTAATTTACGTTAGTACAATAGAAATGGGCAGAAATTGTACAGAGACACATGATCGACTTTAGACACAGCGTTAACGTCACAAGTATACTAAGTTCCACGGACGAGATCGCGTCAATTCTTCTCACTGGCCACTCACTTAAATAATCTGAATTCTGTGATAATCTCGCGCGAGGACAAGAAAAAAAAAGACTGATTAGGAAAACCCCAAATTTTCTTACGACATATATCTTTTTTTTTTGTTCACTTTTTCCCATCCTCACAAAGAAAAAGGAATCACTTTATTGAGCAATGAGAATGAGATGAATTGAGCATCGCCTCGCACTATTCCTCGAATTTGATACCTATTGTCATACTGTCGTTGTCAGTCGCGTTAAAGTAGAAATACGTATTCTTGTTAGCGGAAAAATATCAGGGAAGAATGGATTGCACCAAATTGGCGCGATCTTTAAAGTCTGATGCCCGATTGAGCACGTCGCAGTCGTTATTCGGCTTGCTCTCCGAGAAAGCCTTGCTGGTGAGAAAGCGTGTATAATCAAGATCAATCGCCCCTTTTCCTCTCGCCCCCTCCTCTTCCCTCTCAATGCCAAATTATTAGTAAATTTCTCCCTTGTTAGTCTAGTAAATGCTGTAAGTACACTGTGTTAATAAATAACTCTGAATCCGAAATGCGTGTATTTCCTTCATCAATATTTATATAGTTTATTTATCATCTCTGACGTCATGCTGTTTGACAATTCATCAATTAACATAATCTGTGATTAATTTATTAATATAAATTACTATTAATATATTATTAATATATTAATATATTACTATTAATATATTATTAATATATTATTAATACTACTAATAATGTTACTATTAATATTACTATTAATAATATTATTCGTTTAGAAAGAAAGATTTGATTAGCATTCAAATCTTTGGATGGTAGACAAAAATTTTGTCGTGAGCAATTCTATCGGTCGTATTAAACATCAATTAAGTTAATTAGCCGAAATCGTCCTAAGTTTTCAAGTAACGTATTCTGTATTTTTATTAATGAATAAAACTATTATAATTTATTGTCATTTTTGCACAGAAAAAAAGATTAAAGATGATAAAATTAAAAGAAGAAATTGAAAGAAATTTTACAATTCTACAATTAAATTAATTTGTCAATTAATTTAATCATTTGCGCTAATCTTCCGAAAATAGATCTGTTAACTTTGCTTTCCATTTACACACAAGTGAAACTAAATCTGAAGTAAGCTGAGTATTTTATATTCAAATTAATGTCATCATTATTTGTTTACTTTGATAAAATTTATTACATGACAACACAGATTCATAACATCACTTTTAAAGTGAGTTTACGAGACTCACAGCACGATCTCGATCTTGTGCAGATTATAGGCAAAAACTCGGTTAAATCTCACTTGTCAGAATGCAAAAGGAACGCGCATTCAACTGATATAAGTGAGAATTATCTGAGAATCGGTATAAATGGAAAGCAACTTTTTTGATATATTGAGCGCGTTCAAGTTAACAAACCAGCTAGCTGCTCGTTGAGCAAATGAACATAATTGGTTGTTACTTATAGATTCAACCAATTATATACAATCGCTCGATATAAGCATGCTTAGCTGCTTTGCCGTCTTGAACTCGACCATTGATAACAATAAATCCATCGTCGACACGCCGCATATACTGCACATCTAAAACATCTTTCCAGCGCATGAACTGTTTATTTGTATCGGTTCTCAATGTTCGCACATGTATGTACATCCTTTCGTAAATAAATACAACGGAACACATACAGCATCTATGCAGGGTGTCGTATATATGATTATTGCTGCATTTAAATAATAGTGGAACAATATCAACATGAGAATGAGAATCGAATTCCACGTCTCTTGACAATCCCGACAATCTCCGACGTGGAATGTTTTCAATCAGATTACTCTTCGAGATAATGTATTCCTAACCTCCAACATGGTGTAAATCTAGTAATCCGGTTCATCCAGTTTTATATGATTTCATAGAAAATTTTGTTTTCGTGTTCGACTAACAAATAACGAATAAAAAGGACATCGTAAAACGAAACTGATCCGCTTGGTCCATTTCGCACATTGTGCGATTTGAAATTTCATGTTTGACAGCTATGGAAGATCAGATTCACTCGGAATTAATTCTAAAGGAGGAGCGGGAAGAGGACGAAATCAAAGGGGGCCGTTGCTCTGCTGAGACTGCCGAGAGTGAAAAGAGCGTCACTCCTGATGGATCGGCGATCGGGATACGGCCGAAACCTCTGATTTACAAGCCGGAAAACGTGAGCATCGGCTGCAAGTCCGAGCCACTCGAGACAAAGTGGCACTGGGCACCAGGAGCATGGCAAGACTCGACGAGGACTAGCGCCTTCCAACCATACAAGGTACTCCTCTCTCAGCCTTCTCCTTGAACTCCACGGGACATCAGTATCGACCTCAAGAGTCAGGGGATTCACCCGTCGCGACAAAGAAGTTATTGTAATACCGTCGCCTGTAGGCCATAGAATATTTATATTTTATTAACTAAATATATAAGATCTATTTTTTATACAAAAGCTAAGTGGTTTATGGATTGTCTTCGTGTCCAGATTCATTATTAGAATGCCAATGTTCGTGAATATTACAATTTATCAGGACGAGGAGCAGCTTGACACAGTATCAGACTGGTCCTTGTCTTGATGAAGTAAACTGTAATGTTTACAAAACGGCATTCTAATAATGAATTTGGACAAGGAGGGCTTATAGCTTCTGTATAGAAAGTATCCTGTGGAAGCTTCAAAAGTATTATTCATTTTTTATCTATTTGTAGCCACCCACTCTGCTCACAAATTTGCAAAGAGGCAACACTCAAACGCAGATACACCAGCTCTATGTTGGCAACGACATCACGTTTCATACCTTGGCGGGTCAGGGGGAACTTACATCTGATCATATACATTCAAGTAAATTATATATATGCACTGTACATCTTATGGTGAATTCAGTCACGCACTACATTGAATTAATACATATTAAAAAAGCTGTTTTATGTAAAGTATCTAAATGCAAGTTTAATATGATCAACTTTGACAATGAGATAATACACATATATCCTGTTAAATAACGTGACAATATTGTTATTGGAAATTTAATTATTTAAAATATTTAAATAAATATGTTAATGTATGTATATTTTATAGATAGCTATTTTAGCACTAATCTAGTAATGCAAGTGATTAAATTCGCCATTATTGTCTAAATTAAAATACAAATATTGTTGTAAAATAACACATCTTTGCTGCACAGACTCAGTGGATATGACTGATGAAAAGGGCTTAACTGGATTGATGTGGGCTAGTGCTTACGGACAAATAGGTAGTGCTAAACAATTGCTCAAAAGGGGCGCCAGTATAAATCGTTGTGGACCAAACTTACAGACTAGTCTACACTTGGCGGCCGCCTATGGTCATCACGATGTTGTCAAATTATTGTTAAATCATGGAGCTGATCCTAACGCATGTGATGAGGTACACACATTTCTTTTAAGTAAACTTAATTTCTGGTATCATGTATCATATAATTATATTTCTGTGCTGTAGGATGGTAATACTCCATTAATATATGGAGCACACTGCGATCATCCACATGTTTGTTATGAATTATTAATAAAAGGTGCAGAAATAACACTTACTAATACCTCAAATATAAGTGCTTATAAAGCAGCAATTATGAATAATTCAATGAATGGTAAGCATTTTCTTTTAAAAACATTTAAAAGAATCTACATGAAAATAGTAAATTTGATTTTTATTAATTCGCAGCTAAAGCAGTTATTGAGAATCATTTGATACCACAAATTATAAGTACGCCAACGGATGAATTATAACGATGTTTGTTTTATTAAATTGTAACATTTGTATATTATACGTTTTTACAAATTGTAAATAAAAATGAAGAAATAATTGTTTTTGTCGTTTAAGTATAAGAAAAAATTTTCTCTATAGCATATTTTTAACAATAATTTTAAAAAACATGGCAACACAACATGAAATATTTTCCAAGACAAGGTAACATAAACTTACGAATGAGTAACAAAATTTGATGTATATATTTGGTAATAATACAATCTTTTGCAGGAGCTATTGCAATACTAAAATATATGTATACAGTAGAAAGTAAATATGATAAATTTGCATGTATGAATTATAACCAAGTTTAGTCAAATTAAAATATATCTTCTTTTTTTTACAAATGTGTATAAGTATTCGGCACCGAACAGCTAGTAAATAGCATATTAAATTGATACATGTACATAAATATAGCAAATGACATATATCAATGTTTAATGAATCACGTAAGAATGGCTGTATGGCAATAAAATTAAAATTCAAGTAATAGTCAATCTTGATTGTTGATCGTAACATTATGCTTTCCCACTGAACTGTGCCTATTTTCATATTCTTACATACGCAAATACTTTTCATCTATTATAATGTCTTATGCAACTTCATAATTATCAGTGAAAAACACTGATTCTACTGAATACTTAACTGGGCTCTGATCTTCTACAAGCAGAACTTCGCTAACCTGAAAAATAAAAATAACATTATTTTTATATAATTTGATATAATTTGCGAAACACATAGAAATCTATGTATTCTATACCTTAATTTTAGCATACGGCGTTTTAGATGTAAACGAAACATGAAGTGGGAAGAAATCTGCAGGTGTAGAAGATGGGGCTGAAAATTCCATAGAGCCTGATTTCGTTGAAGCATCAATCACTGGTAGGGACCAAACTAACGTGTTTCGTCGTGCTTCGTGTGTATACTGTCCGTCACATTCACTGACGATAGGATTACATCCAATAGGTAGAGGAATGTTTATTTGGACGTCGTTCAACTCAAGATCGGCCTGTTCCAATTCATATTCGATATTCACATCGCAGCCACCCTCTCCGTTTTCAGAAGGCCAGCAATTTACTATTACAAACAATTAAATGTATATTCATATATTTCATAGATTTAAAAGAAAATTTATTAAAAAGATTTAAAAGAAAATGAATTAAAAGTAAAAGCATATATGACAATTATTATTGCAGCCTTACTTGAAATTGGTAATGCTGTTTCGTCTTGAGCTTGAAAACGCCATTTCAACACACCAACGTCAGTATTCAATGGGAATGGTTTTGTAGGTACTTTCAGACCTATTTGTCCATGTGATCTAAACAATTCCTTGTCCACGTTTGGATGAGTTTGTAACTGTATTCCTCTTGTGTCGCTGTTCTCGACTTGCACACGGATACGTCCCCATTTCTCATCAGAGATGTATAAAGTTACCAAGCCATGCAACTCGAAATTTTGTAAACCTCCATCCCGACCGACACGTACATTAAGTCGTTCTTCTTGTCTTAAGTGAACCCTTTTGATGGAAATACATTTTTTGAATAATTGTTCGTGAATGATTTTGAAGTTTCTATATATCAATATAACATACAATTCTGTATTAATTATCTGAGGAGTTTGCGTTGATTTTGTTCCAAGAGCGGCAAGTGGTCCTGATACGACATTTTCTCCTTCTTCCTTCAATTGATCAACGAATGAGTCTACATCACGAGATTTTCCACCTAATTTCATTGCACTTGGTCCAACATTTAGTGGTTTCCTAATAAAATAATTATAGTAAAAATATTTACATTTATAAATACAATTATGATCAAGATTAAAATTAATCATACAGCTTGGGCTTGTAAGAAGGTCTAATCGGTTCAGGCACAAAGTTAGCTGTATCACCAACAGACGGAGTAGCTGGGGTGCTACCGCTTCCATATCCTCCGCCAAATGCGGGACTTTTAATTCCGCCTTTTTTGTTAGCTTCCATCATCCTTTGCCTCTGCAATTCTTTGGCCTTTTCACGCATTTTATTCTTAGCTTCACGTTCTTGTGTCATTCGAACTGCTTGATAAACCTTCTCCTCATGTGAATCCATTTCTACAAAGGTTCTGATTTGTGCTAAATTGACGTTCTCCCTATAGCCTAATGCAACTATTTCATCAAATGCAAATATCAAATTGAATGCATTCTCTGCTATTTCAAGTTCATCCATTGAGTTGCAGTATTCTGGAATCTGAAAGAAATCAAACATATACTTAATGTACATAATTAACAATAATAAATCTACAGTAATGAGTTTTATCTATAGTATAATGGAGCAAACCTTTCCTATACTAAATTATAAAAAACTGCAGCCTGATGGAAAAAAGGAAAACATATTTGTCTTTCTGACTTTTTCCTTTAATTATGATAATAAAACAACATTAATCAATTAATCAAAAAAATAGTCACATCAGAATATCATTGGCTGCATTCGGCAGAAAACTGTCAAGCAGAACATATCCTATAGAGTTCACTGATCCATAGAAATGATTGAGTTCAGCAGAGAAAATTAATCAGTTAGTGTTTAGATATAAATATGATTGATTCTTGCCTTTAGGTCTTCGTTATCTATAAATCTAAATGTAGGAACCAATCGTATTAAAGAATTGCTAAGCTAACTGATTAGTTTTCTCTACTGAACGCAGCTATTACTTTTATTCCATTAATATATCTATTTACCACTCTCGCAAAGAGCCTTAGAGTTTCCAAATCCTCCAAAATATTGCTGGCCTTAGTCGTGATAAGTAGCATGTAAACCTTCTCAAGTGGCTGATAAACATATCTAACAGATTCCGTTTCCACAAATGTATGCTGTTTACCTGAGCTCATTAGTTTTGGGAACGCAGCAAGTAGGCCTTCTATTCTCGCTTTTGTCATTTCGACAAACTGTCGAGAAATTATAGCTGGAAGAATAATACAAATTCTGATGAAGAAATAATTGCATATTTTTTTTTCAAATTATTCAATTTTATTGATAAAAATAGGTTCAAGGAAGCAGAAAATATACGACTTTTTCTTACAATCGACCAGTTGATACTCATTTCTCAACAAATAAAACAGAATATGGATTATAGATATGAGATAAAAGTATCATATGATTAGTAGCTGACACTATTAAAATGAGACACGCATACGCAACATATGTACAGCAATGCAAGAATATTTTGTGAACTCACTTTTTCCAGATTTGGTGCATACCGCAGCGGCGATGAGTACCTAGAAAAAAATGAGCATACAATACCACATAAATTTGGCTACAGAATTAAATGCCTGGCGGGCACACGCCGTTAAATGGATGACATCTGTGGACGATGTCATGAGCGGTTCCGCCGCTGCAGGATTCCTTTTTTAAGAAGCAGAATTTTGACAACGATCCCACGACCGCGGAAGAAAATCACTTACCATCCTGACGAGTGATTCTGCAACGCTCCGTGTATGCGATTTAATCTAAATGTATTTCCTTATCGTACACGAACCGACTTCTCCACATCACACATATACAAATACACGAACAAGGGAAACAGAGGGCGCACTGTGCTGACGTGTGCCATGATCAAAGAACGAGACGTTTCGCCATGAATCACGATAATCGTAGTAGGAAATCTGTGAAGGGTATTCGCAGATCACGTGAACGTGATGATGCAGTCAAACGTCATCCAATTACATTACCGGAAGAATAATAGTCGTCTAAAATAAAATTGATACGTATTCAGACACTTCAGGCATAACTCCGGATCTACAATAGATTTTTAAGCTGTAAGAAATGGACGAATCACAATCATATTCTTATTCTTCTTGCATTCGATTGTAGTTACTCCAGATCTGCAATAGAGTTCTAAGCCTTAAGCCATAATAAATGGACGAATCATAGGCCTAGTTTCCACCGAGGATTTAATCTGGATCAGAATGTAAGAACCAACCAACTACAGTCGAGCATTTCCTTGTTCCTCGTTCAACTGTAGTTGATTGGTTCTTACATTCTAATCCGGATTAAACTCTCGGTGGAAACTAAGCCATAGTCGATTATTCTCCTCGAATTCGACTGTAATTGATCAATCTTTAAAGTCTGTGCTTTCCGGCTTAAGAATATATCCACAAAAAATTATCCAATCACATTTTATATGCGATTTTATAAGAGAAATGTGATTATACAATTTTCTTTATGCATATGTTTATGCGGTTATGTAAGTTTGCGTGGATATACCCTAAAAGCGAGGAATGTAAAATTTTGCATAACACGTAACGTATGAGAAAATATCTACTAATCAAAGTCCTTCATTTCCTTTTTTCCATGAAATAAAGAACTTTAATTGGTTGGTTTCTTATGTTTTATGTGTTTAAGCAGCTATACAAGTTTATATGGATATATCCTAAAGCGAGAAGCACAGACTTTTGCATAACGCATAAATATTCAACCAATCAGAATTCTTTATTTTTATAGAAACGAAGGATTTTGATCATTTTATTAGGATATATTCACACAAACTTGCATAGCTGCATAAACATATGCATAAAGAAAATTATCCAATCGCATTTGATCATATGAAGACGCACGTAAAATGTGATTGGATAATTTTCTTTATGCATATGTTTATGCGGCTGTGTAAGTTATATGGATATATCCTTATGCATTACGTGTTATGCGTTATGCAAGAGTCTGTGCTCCCCGTCTTAGAAAGAAAAAAGGGTAAATAATCGGAAAACAGAAAAATTCTCGCGACAGAAATTACTACACATACCATACCTATCAAGTAAATATTATATTTGTGTTATTAAAAAATTGTTATAGAACTATATAGACATTATTTTTAAATTTCAGAATAATTTTAATTAACTGTGACATAAAAGTGATATAAAGCAGAATCGTTTAAATTTCAATTGGATGCGTAACATCCCAAAAAAATTTGTAAAATACTGTAATATCTGTAAAACACTTTCGTCTTATTTCTAGAAATTATGTTCGGCGTACAATAGAGGACGCCACCGAACAGTGTAATAGCAATGTTAGCAATGTGTTTACGGAGAGATGAAAAAGTAAACGGCGCCTGTCTTTTCCAATCTTTTCATCGCTCTGTCATCAATTTCACTTTTTACAAATTTCTTAATTTCAGTATCGATAAGTGCCATTATTAATTTAAAGGCTATGACTATTAATACTTAAAAAAAAACTAAGCAGAAGAAAACGTAAGTAATAGATAAATAATATTTATTATTATTTTTAATATTTTGAATTAATTATTACAGCTTTATATTCTCTTATTGCTTTACATTTTCTATTATAATTGACTATCTCACTTGCTGCTTACGTCTTATGGCCTTATATTTTTTTGTGTGCCATAGCCTTTAAACTTCATTAATTTTATTTACCTTTTGTTTTCCATAGGTCGATTAATTTAAAGGCTATGGCACACAAAAACTTATGCAGTAAAACGTAAACAGTAAGAGAATCGACCAATCACAATAGAAAGCAAAAGGCAATAACGTAAGTTATAACAAAAAATTCAAAATATTAATTTGCTTACTGCTATCTTAGTGTTTAAGTTTTTTTTTGTATGCTGTAGCCTGAACTTTTGACAAGCTCATAAATTTCCGTATATATTTTAAGCATTACATTTATGACGCAAACACATATATTATATTTGTGATGCAAAGAAAC
>Ga0157364_1000480_pt1 | contig 27459 bp, 9 predicted proteins | sample AttsexASBM2_FD_111476 | JGI IMG/M metagenome (GOLD analysis project Ga0157364, IMG submission 111476) | Fungus gardens microbial communities from leaf cutter ant in Ribeirão Preto, State of São Paulo, Brazil - Atta sexdens ASBM2 | ecosystem: Host-associated > Fungi > Mycelium > Unclassified ... | reverse complement strand
TATATATGTATATACATATATATCGAGTCAATGCGCAAAATCAAGAAACGTAGGAATATCTCGCGGCTATGTTTTTGTGAAATTTAATTATCCGTAACGCGTCGCCATTGCTGTTTTGCAAATATGTGCCAACAGGACGCTACTTAATAACGCCCGTTAATCAGACTGTTATATTATACAATAATAATTTGTTTTACTACGCAGTTTGCCGTGAAATTAATTATGCATTCTTCCCTCGCTATTTCTATTTCTAATTACTGTTTGTTTATGGAAAAATAATTTAATCAACAAATTTATGATAATACTATGAAAATTGAAAGATAATGCATATCAGAGAGAGAGAGAGAGAGAGATATTTATTGAGTCAACTTGTTTTGTTTAAAGCCAGAGGTAATATAAGAAAAAATATTTTCAATTCTTCTCATGTAACTGATATTAGAAATAATAGCATGATTGGGAATATTAAACACCTTTTAATATTCTCACGCCTAGAAAGCTGATCGTAATCTCGTAAAGACAAGGTGTGGAGTTGAGAGTTTAAACAATCTTCGATCAACGAAGCTGATACCATGGAACGACCAAAGTCCTGGGAAATCCTTTGCTATCCCAAAGGACTCAACTTTGTTTCTAAACTCCACCCTTCCGTGTAGCTAATCGTCAAGACTTAGCGTCAGCCTAAGCCTATTAAATCAAGCATCGGAAGCAAATCTTACTTTTCCAAGTAAAATAGTTTCACAAATATCTATACAGTGAGAACAAAAAATATTCGTATAAAGAAATTTTTTGTAAAAAAAGTCTTATTTGTAGAAAGTAATATGACACCTAATGTTTTTAAACATAAATGATTTTAAATAATAAAAGTAATTTATGTAAGTTTTTTTAGAATATTGAAGTTATATCATTTATTTGCTACAATACAATACAATACCCCAAAAACAAGTTTAAATATTTTGAATCATTAAGAATTATAATTTAAAAATACAAGAAATATTAATTTAAAAATGCAATTTTGATGTAGGGGAGACCGGAGTCAGTTGATTATAGGAGTAAGTAGAATAATCGAGGCTATATTAAAAACAAAACACACGAGACACGCGTAAATGTATCTGAGCACGCAGCAGCGATTGCCGCTAAGTCTACAGTAATATCTTGTTGCGAACACATCTATCATAGAAGTTATGCCATAATTAAAAAAAAAATCGTACACCTAAGTAAATATTTTTATTTTTAAAGTTTTCGTTTTACATTCGTATATAATTGTCTGAGATATTTGATTTCTACTTAGATAGTAAGTGTAGTTCTTACTTAATAAAGTCCAACAGATTTTTTTTTTATTTGTCTTTGTTATCGTATATTGTTAATATTTTTAAAAAATAAACGAGTGGGGATAATAGACTAACCACAGCATGGAACTGTATGACTCATTTAGTGACGACTCTTATAGTACTTACTCAAAATTTTATTCCTTTAAAGAGATTTTCCTCAATGATAAATGTTATAAATTTAGTTATAAATTTTATTTTCTCTCATATCCAATCTCGAAAACTAGGCTCATTCGACATGTTTTTGCACGAAATGAATGAATTTTGAATGAAAAAAGAAATATCGTTTTGCCCTGCGAAGCGAATGTTTGTATTTAAAATAAATTTTTATAAAAGTTTTACTGATAGCCAAAGATGTAGCTTGAAATACATTAATCTTTATTTTAATAATCTTACTAGAATTACTAGAATTACTTCGGTCCCGGACTAGTTGAATCAGATGGAATGCATTAAAAAAATGCATTTTTTTCATATTAGTTATCAGTTTCCCCTTATTATTAAAATATTATTAGATAGTCAAATGAATGTTGTAGAATTCATTTTTTCGATAAATCTTTTAATTTCGTCTATAAAATTCGAAATTGAAAAATGAGTCTATCAGGTCTCCTCTAATAACTAATTATGGAGGAACAAAATATGTTCTTTTAAAATATATTTTTTATGTTTGCGTTCTTTTTTTTGCAAGCAACAATAAAAAGTAACAATTTTTTTATTGTATCGTTGTTATAACAAAGTGAGCAATATAATGTGAAGTATAGGAAGGATTTTTTTTGGATATTTTGTAAAGTATTGTAAATATGTGCCATTACATCTTTTGTTATAGCAAATGCATAAGTTACTCGCTTCGATCTATGCCTAAAAATTGGATGGAACGCTTTTAACCTTCCCATCGTGGAACTTTATGTCACCCATAAAATCTGCTGCGCCGTTCGATAGCTAAATTATGCGCATATATATCGATCAACAACGCGTAATACTTCATACAAACACAAGTTATAGAGCATAAAACTTCGACGTCTGTATTGACGGTACGCGTGAATGCATTTGTTATCGAATCGTCGGATCGGAATGAGAATGATCGCTGATGGATGGATAATGGAATATTTAACCATGATTTAAAACGTTTTCTGGTGTGCGCTCAAGTCCTACGCTGCAGAATTACTTCCGGCATTTCTCATTCAGTTTCATTAATACGTGAATTAAAACTTACCATGCGCGGCACACGTATATACAATCGTATTGATAACATTTTCTATGATTTTGAAATGGCACGAAATAATTTAATATAGAATATTTTTTTTCCATGTTAATATTTAATGTGTGTCCATAAAGGTGATAATTTTTATCTAAATCATTATACTTTTTCTTTTTTTTTTTTTTTTAACAAAAGTCACACTTGTAATATGAATCATCGATCGTCCCGTTCACTCGATTTACCAAACACGATTTAAGTGAGAAGAAGAATGAAAAAGAATGCAATACCTGTTGCTTGATAGAATTATTGAACCACCTAGAGATAGATAGTTTGTTGTGTCGCTTCAAAGTGCGAATACAAGCTACGGGAAACTTAATGTATTTATTTAATGTTTACTTTTTTATTAATAATAAATAATGAATTTATTATAAATCGTTAACATGTTGCAAAAGATATGATTTAGACAAACGATCATCTAAATCATATTTATGAGAGTCTTCTAAATCTCTTTTGAATTTATAAATGAAAATAATTAGGAATATATAAGATTAATAAAAGAAATAATTATGTAATTTAGTAATTAATTAATATAAGCAACTTTTAGACAAAAATATGAAAAAAATACGAAATGAGTAATATAAACAATAATTTAAGATTATTTAGATTATTATGTCATCTTACAATGTGCGTGCAAACATTTAAAAAAATTAAGTATTATATGTGTCGAACAAAAAACTGATAATAATTTTAGACCAATTTATATAAGTGATAATAATGTAATTGTACAATATTAGTCTGAATTTTAATATTGTCATAATTTTAATATAATATTGTCATAAAAGCAAATTTATTATAGAATATTAACTAATAAAATATTAATTAACCTTTTAATTAATTGTTTTCTCTGCATTTGCATGTAACACCTGTCAATGGCTGTTCAGTAGAGAAAACTAATCATTTTTCACACTTATTCACACTTATTATTTAGATCCAGCGAAAAAGTAAAGACAAGAACCAATTATATTAAAGAATCATTAAGTGCTAACTGATTAATTTTCTCTGCTGAACGCCACCAACAGTACAAGTTCAAAGTGTCTGAACTCCCATTATGAAAAATATGTTACCGCTGAACTTCTTTCGCGATATCATCTTTCGCGACAAACGAAGAAGAATACACCTGTTGCATGGTATCGTCGATAGGCTTATCGACAATCCGCTCAAGCGACGCATCAAGAAGGCCTGAGAAATAATATCAATATATGCATATCGTTTAAAATGCCGATAGAATCGCAAAAGAAATAATATGGCATATTTTTCAAATGCACATCTTTATACACGCGCTGTTTTATATATACATACTCGAGAACAAAATATAATTATAATCAGTATACTGACTCGGAACGAAATAGGTTGAATCAGTTAAATCACATTCGACGGATCGATTTATTTATTTCTGCTATATGTATATACGTATACTACACATAGTATATACACATAAATCCTGTCTATAAAATATGAACACAATTATAATCGGATTGTAGCGATCAATGTTGATGCAGATCTAAGCTGAACATTACAAAATTCCCGGTAGTCGTATAATAATAATTTAGCGCAAATCAATTCGCTTTTATGCGAGAGGCATGACAACTATATAAATGCATTTAATATTGTAGTAAATATGTACGCATAATTCATTGCAGATTTACATTTGAATTTTTGAACACGATTAATTAATACATAGTATAATAAACCATAAATTTTAATTTGCATTTTACTAAATCATTTACGAATCATTTTTCAAAACTGCACACAGATTAAGGCAATCGAGCTGATGCACTTTTTTTTTGTTTTTGTTCGTCAAATAAATCGGCGCGTCATTTTTGCGCCGCTCCATGCATCCGAATATTTCTGTCTTGCTGGTAACACGATTTAATCAGAAATTCAGTCTCGCGCGATATCACGGTCCGTGTACCAAAAACGTTTTTTCCCCGTGTCACTCCGTCGGCATTCGGTAAGGGAGCTTAAGGTTGACGTCACGATGCGGGCGTACCTTTTACAACGCGCACCAGTCCGCTTCGTTTTTTCGTCTCACTGTCCTTTTTGTTTACGAGCTATGTGTACGAGTCAAGCCTGTAAAAACGGCGACACAAACGCTCCATTACTCTTCTTCTTGTCCCACGTGTTACGGCACCGCTTCGCGTGCAATTACACATAAGAGAAAAAAAAGGAAGAAAATCTCTCTCTCTCTCTCTCTCTCTCCCTCCCCTCTCTTCCTCCACCCTTCCTCGCCCTTTTCCTCCACCATTCTGCGTTCCGACACGTTTATTTTTGTCATTTCTCTAACGTACAGAATTCCTTTCGTGTCGACACGTGAGAGACCATATGTCGCGAAATGTAATTAGGAATAGTACTAACGCCCATCGTCTCGGAACGCTGCATGTCGCAACGTGCAACGTATTAAGTAATAGACGTTGCAGATGAATTTTCCTAATGCAACTTACATCTGGTTTGCATGTGAAAAATGCGTATCTATACTGAAAAAAAAATTTGTTCAATTAACTAAACACATTTAGTGATTTGCAGATTTTGTTAATTTAACAAATTTTATTTAATCTCGAATTCAATCATAGTCTGCTTAACAATGTTAAGAATTCTGCAAATCATTAAATGTGTTTAGTTAGTTGAACAAATTTTTTTTCAGTGTATGTACGCCTCTGCGCCTTTATTCTTAAAAATGTATTAGGGTAAATGTATTAAGTAACTCTGGCAATTACGTCGCAAAAGTTAAAAAAAAATAGATGTTACATGCCTTTATGTTATATTGTATTATGATTTCAGCTTCTTACTGTTAATATTAATGAATTTATTGTGAGTTGAATTGATTTGTCACTGTAATAAGTAACGCCATCATAAATTATCTATATAAAATGATAATGTAGGGCATGTAAAAGCCTTAGTGGTTATTTCGTGATACATACGTATAGTGGAAGAGTAAAACATGTTGTATAACAAAATACAAATGCTTTGCTTTCGTATTCTTTGTTTAATTTGTTGTCTTGTATATCTGTTTGGGATATACGGCATTTTTAGCGAACGGGATTTATGCCCAAAGCATACAAAGTGCGCAGATTGAATTCAGTGCACTAAATGCAATAAACACATTATATATGAAATATTTACCTCATGTCATAACATTAGTAATATATGTAGGAAAATTATAATTTATTATTATTTATTACTTCATATGCATATTTACTTTATTTCTTAATCTTATTTCTTAATAAAACTTTATAAACATTTTATAAGTTATTGTGTTATTATACATCTTATTTACATGCAATTATTTATAAATTTTGCATGAGCCGTACATCCTCCTTCCCCTAAGAGTATCCCATCCTTATGGGATATATGGCAAAAATGCAAGAGTTTCAAAAAGTTTATTTTTTAGTATGAAAAATAAATATTTCGGATTTCTAATATTTATTTCATAGTAGTAGACAGTATAAAATTTTTACTGATATAATTCGTTTACTACAAACATAGTAAATAATATTTAATAAATTAAGTTTTTAATAGGTGCGGCGTATATCCCGGAGTTACCCTATATATATTGTTTAATAAAATGGATAAATTGTGAAAAAATTACAGGTTTTTTTATTAAATTTGGATATAATACAAAAAAATTGGCAGCGATTTAGAGATACCTGGATCAGAAACTATTGCCTATCTAAGTTTTACGATTCTTTTTTAATTTTTTGTTGATTGTGAGTCCAATTAAAAATTGTCACATTAAAAATTGATTCGGAAGAGGTTTCTGAACATTAAAAAAAGATGAAACATTTATGATATGAAACATTTAAAAATAATTACATGTGTGCATTGAAGACTGTATTCATACACTAGAAATATCCAAATTATATCACAGGGACAGCCTAAAAATATCGCAATTTCTAAATATCCATATGATATATATTCAATATATATCATATGGATATTTCGATATACTTCTATCGTGTGGATAAGAAAAAGTAACAATTTAGGTCATATCGAGTATAGCCTAAGTATGTTTTCTTCTTTTTTGTAAAAATATTTTAAAAAAGTATCGAATTACTTTAATAAGCTTATAAGTTTATTAACATGTTAATGTCCCAAATACAAAGTCTAAAATTATGACGTTATAAAACGTTTATTAAATTTAAGTCGTCTTTTAAATGCAAAAAACGTTTTATGACTCGATTTTAGACACCTTTTGTTGTCTGCTTATTAATATGCAAGAATTCATAAAGAACTATTTTCCGAACAATTGACTTATATACTTACCTCCATAATATTTAGCGGATAAAAATTAGAATTCACTTACTTGAAGTTTCTTTTTTTTGATTGTAAAAATGTAATGAAAATATAAAATAAATAGTGTAAGTATTGTAAAATATAAATATACAAAAATATAATAATTTGAATACCGGAAATTAATAATCTCTTGATAGTTGTAGAAAGTAATTGTTCACTTACCAATGTTACATCATAACCATTCTATGTTTTGTTTTCTTGAACAAAAACATGAACAGAATGAACAAAATTGAGCAATAAACTGATGCAATTATGTTAGACGGACAACTTATTATGCTATCTGTTGAATTCCCCATGTAATTCACATAATAGCGAGTAAATTATGTTAGGTATTAGGTCATATAATGTCCGGTTACTTCTATAACATTTAGTTTTATACAGAAAGTATAAATTTCAAATTCCAATCACTTACTGCAGAAACTATATACATTTGATAAATTCTTAACCTTAGAAAGTTATTTTTTAAAGCCTATTGCTATATAAATTTGACGTACAAATTACGATTTGATGATCATTGTAACAAGTGCTAAACTATATCTTCAATGATTAGCAGTGATTAATATTTTAACAGAAGTATGAAATCAAATAATTTTAATTTTTAAGCGTGTTAATTGCATTTTTGTATTACTACATATATTTTATTACACGTCATATATATTTAATATAAACCATCAACAAATGATTTTGTTTCCAAATTTGAATTTTTAATTTTCTTATTGTAGATGAGTATAATAATGAATAACAAGCAACATAACATTTCAAGATTTAATTAAAAAATGTACAAAAGTTTTTCATTCTTTTTAAGTTATTTGTGTTAATGAAAGTTTATATTGCAAATATTTTGCCATTGACTCTTAAACGCCTTTTTTGATACGATACACATAATACCTGGCTTTTTTTCCAATGTTTTTTCAGTGTGTGTTATTGTTTATAACATTTTTATTAATAAAGATACATACATTTGCTAGATATCGTTATGTTTCTTAATGTGTAACGATTCGATTGAAAAAGAAATTGTTTACAAAATATGTTTAGTTTTTATGAAAGTTACAAGTAATCGAATTAGGTTGAGTATATTTATATTGTTGCCGTAATATATAACGTTTATAGATTATAAGTGTGAAATGTATGAAAGTCTTGTATCACATTATAATTAAGAGTACCTATTTTCTTAAACATAAAAAAACGGAAAATTTATGTATCAATTGTAATACTATATCATTCAATCGATAGCGTTCTAAAGATAATGAAAATTCTACATGAAAAAAGATTTTACCTTTTATCAGTAAGATTTAATCTTTTCATGAGGTTTAAGTTAGGATACACCAATTTGGTCCTGTATCTAATTCGGAGATAATTTTCATTTTCTATGCACTCAGAACGTTACACACTTATTTTATGGATTATCGTGTGTATTTGGAAACTAATTCTGTTTTTCCATCGACCTAATTCCGTCGATCGAGCGAGATTGCACGTCGTTTTGAGCAAGAACCGATGACTAAAAATAAAACGAAAACGTAATTCGCGATGTACCAGTTGAATCGGCACGTAATATTCGCCAAACAATTTCAAAAGAATCTCTATTCAAGCACGACATTATCGTCAATAAGCCTGCCTATGTACGTATCACATATGACTCGTAAATGATACCAATTGCATTGGTAAGACATAGAAAACACGAAAGCTTATGGCGGCGCTCGCGTGACCATCGAATCGAATACGTTACATTATGTAATAATTTTGGCCATCGTTCGAACAGAATTCCCATTTGCACCGAGATCCAAGAAATATGATGTAACGTTATCCGATGAAACGAGAATGTAGCTAAATGATCCGGAAGGTTCTTTGGATTATTTTTCCTCTAGCCATTTTTGTGCTGTGTCGGTTAACGCTCGATAAGTGAGGTTGGTTATTACGAATATATTATGATTCATTATAGCAAACAGTATGTCCCAATTCTACTAAAATCATAACTAAATTTTAGCAATTTATTCATTAAACAGCGAGAACAATAGGAATATTCGTGTTAACGTTCGCTAAATAATACATTACAAAGTCATATGTGTCAATATTTGTCTTTTTAAAACAGAAATGCATGTATGTCCATCCGTCATTTATTTCAGTTCTACATTATATATTAAGTACGTGTTTACCCCCAAAATATATATTAAAAGTACCGATTTTATTTTCATTTTTCGCAACTTGAAATTCAAACGGTCATTATAGGGAAAAATATAAATTTGAAATATACATAAAAGAGAAAATAAATAAATTTAAAATACATGTGCGCGCGCGCGGAAATATTGATTTATTTATTTATCTAAATACTGTTTATTAGTTAGCTATAGAAGATACTTGTTACAAGATTATTCAAATTTCATGTCAATATTCTTTGACAAAATTAATATTCTTTAATATTCTTTAAAAAAATTCAGTCTCAAAAAAATTATTTAACATTCTGCGGTACATTTTACGTTTTACTTGCATTTAAAATGTCGATCTTATTTAGAAAAACTTATGTAAAACTTATGTAGAACGTAACTAAATCCCACGCGAAATGGTTTCTATATATCTTTCCTATCTTCAGAGAAACGTAAGATTTATCACGTCAATTTACATTATTCTCGAGGTAATCGAGTTCCATTTTTCTAACAGATGATAAAGGTCCTTGCATTCTATTCGACAATACCTTAAGCGTGTTCGGATTCGTACGTAAAATCACACAATATGCCGAGTGTCGCCAAGAGCAACCGTCTGCGAGACATACATCTTCGTCCGTGTTCCAGGGTCGTCCTCTTTTTTTTTCTTTTTTTTCCCTTTCTTTCGCATCTACACTTTGCATACACTGACACGCGTGTGAGAAGCGTTACCTCGTCCTTTCAAATCCTCTCCCTTCTCCGTTCTCACTCCGCGTGAGCTTAACACGATGTAAGCCGCATACCGCGGGTATATCGCTGTTTCCGGGGTTCCGGTGCTATCTGTATCCATAAAGAATGTAAGCTCGCACACTAGCCAAGAGCCGAGGATCTTCTTTCCTTCGCCCGACGCAATAACAGCGACTCTCGGGGATCCGAAATTTTCATGCATAGGATATAAAGCATAAACGACGACTTCATCATCCCCTCTCTCATCTTATTCCCTTTCCTCTACCCCCCCGTCCCTCTCTCTCTTTCGCATTGTCACAACCGAGCTAGAGAGCTCTGAATATTTCGACTGTCGTGCCTCGCGTACAATTTCCCCGTGAAACGGTCTGGTTGTTCTACGAATACGTCAATATGAGAGAAAAGCATGCGGGAGCCCGGAATAGAATCAATGGGCTCGGTGGAGGACGAGATCGGGAAAAGGTAAATGTAGTAGAAAACCATACGGAGTGTGGGTACCTCTCTCTTTCTCTCTCTCTCTCTCTCTCTCTCTCTCTCTCTCTCTCTTTCAACCAAGCGATCATTTTCTTTCTTTTCGCTCGACCTCTTTCGATCTCGTCAAAGAAATGCCCACCGTGACTATCGGCAGCCCGGATTTTTGCATTACATTTGCTGCGAGGCTGCGGAATTGAAAAGCTCATAAAGCTTAGAAATGACAGATTTATATATCGCAAAAGGTAAATTTTATACAGAAGGAAAAAGAGAAAAATTTGTAAAATGTTTCCATAGTTCGTAAAAGTTACGTTGTACTCGTTGCATTGCCATTGTGTCGATCGAACGGCTAATGTCATGATCATTTCACGATGTTTAAGTCAGGAAAAACTCGATTTCAAAAAGTTTTCTTGTTGAAATTAAAATCGAGGATTTCAATGTATTCCTACGTATCGTTCTCATCATCTGTTTGATATTTCGTTCGTCTCTATGTCATCGCTTTACGTATCTATTTTTTCGATATTTTTATCTTTGCTTTTATAGATATTTCATCGTTTATTGCAACATAAATAAAAAATTGATCTCATCGAATTTGTTGAATTTCGAGAATTCGTGCTTCTTTGCGGGGAAAGTTGTAAAATATCATTCGCTCGACCGCTACCCATGAATAGCCATATCAGCGTGATACATCTTTTTTGATACTGATATCAGTTGGTGTATTTTTTTCAAAGCTACAAAACAATCGGAAAATCCTAAAACGTTATACATCACATGTACAAAATATACGTATGGCTGATACTAGCTTTACTGTTTGTGATTAAACGGGATACGCATATATATGATAAAATTCTGTATAAATTCTACCGGATATGCCATTTTTTAAATATTTTTTTCGTGAAGAGAAGCTAATATTTATTGTATACGATAAAAGCGATGCAATTGCTTTTTCTGTGAGTAAAAAATATTATATTATTTTTACTGATAATTTAAAAAAGAAACTGCAAGTTAAGGATACATTTTCTAAACATTTGGAAATTGTATTTAGTTATACAAAATATAAAATATTGCACTTTATTTCATAGTATCGTGATATGATATTATGTTATATATGTATGTTAGTCTTTTTTTACTCCTAATTCGTTGTTTAGTACAATTAAGTATATGTATATATTTTTAATAATTAACCTTCCATTCGAAATCATATTTTTATTTTCTCCGTCTACAATCTAGGATTTTGTCCTAATCTTTTTTAGGCTTTTAAAAAAATTTGTAGCATTATGTTTCAGCATCTTTATTACGTTACCAAATAGTATTTTTATTTCAAAATCTGTATTTAATAAAAATTGAAATTTGAGCAAATTTGAGAGTAAAACTTTACTTGTACCAAAAAAGATTCAGATTGCAGATGGAGGTTATAAATAAATACATAAATATATTTTTCCTAAAATCGCTAAAAAACAAGAAGAGATCTGGTTGCATTATTAGAATTCTGGTTAAAAATAGATATATCAGAATTTTCTTATTCGTTCATTTTCAACCACGAAATTTTTTCAATAAACCAATTAAACAGTGTGTGTATGTATGGTGTGAGAAAAGAGAGAGAGTGATAGAAAAATTTCTAACACGGTGTTGGCGCGGCGTTTCTCAAAAAATGCATTCGCACATATATCGCCGAACGTAAAAGAGCGGAATGTAGAGACATGGGGAAATTTACTCGCATGTGTCTTCATTGATCGAGATGCGCCAGCCAATTTTTCGCTGATCGATATGAATACGTGGTGCACGCCGCGCGCGAACCGTCTACAACGTAGTTACGATGTCGGATTCTCAATTATGCAGAATTTCAGAATCCGCGCGCCCGCACCTTTCATGAAATATTAACGTTCCAATCGCGTTAATGCAAAATCATTCCTGATCGGGAAACGCGATAGTTTTTCCCCGGCAATATATCTTGCAGCTCAAACAGATAACTGTAGTATCTGCGCAGTAAACGATGAACATCGATTAACCGAGTTATATTCGTGTAATGCAAACGTTCGTTTATAATGTCAGCCTGATGTAATTACCGACGGTTATTGTTTTCGTCGCTTATTGTATCAGAAATCGATAATGACAGAGAAAAACTGTTACGGTATAATCTTAATCCGATATTTTCGTAAAAATTGCATTTTTTACATCATAACGTAAACCTGATCGGTCTGAAAGTGTGCAAATTTAAGTTTTACATTATTGAGCTTATTACTGATGGCAATAATGGCGTTATAAATAATATCGTAATTAACCATAACAAAAACAGGGCTTTGACCAATTATACCAATATTATTGGCGTACTTAATAATATAAATCCATATATTTGATTGTGTTATTATTTGATTACGAATATTATATAAATAATTTTGAAAAGTGACACAATTTTAAACATCAATAGACAAACATTTTATACAGTTAATTATTCGCGCTGAATAAATAAAACTACTTTTAAATTATATCTTATCAATATACTTAAAAGAAATGCAGTTTTTTAAAATTAAATTAAGTAATTTTTATACTTTTTATTTATTTTATTTTTATTTCTATTTTTGTGTTATAATATTACGTAATATGAAATTTCGAAAACTGTCCACGTCACGTTCTGTACATTTAATTGCTGTCGGCCGAGTATAATTATAATTGAAATTCGAGATACTCTTTGTTTTGATGATTTTAGACTGTCAACATGACATTTTCGAATTAAAAAAGCGTGTCACTTACGTTTCTGGCGCTTTAAATGGCATATCGATTTGGACTCGGCGATTGAAGCGAGAGGCACGAATATTAATTATTCAAAAGTGCAAGATTGTCAGTCTTGAAAAATCGGGGAGAAGGGAAGGGGAGGGGGGGTTTAAGTTTCTGGTCCCCTGACATAAACGCATCTCGGTCTTGTTGCCGTCCACACTCTCCCACTCAGCATGCGCTTAATGCAATAAACTGCAATGTAGCGAATGCTATGCTAATGTCCTTACTTACGAAGACGGTCCCCGGACGCGGAAAGTTCCTCGGTATGGTTCTGTTTATGATGGAGCGAAGAGCCCTCGGTCGTTACGTGACTCGTGTAACAGGCAACGAGCGGCTTTTCCGCGTTGCGCCGCATCGCGCTGTGTCGACCAGCAAGTTTCCAGGTCGCTCGGATACGATGTTAATTGATGGGCGTATCATCGAGAAGTTACAAGCAAAGTGCCTGCGGCGTAACGGCTTTACATGTCAGATTTTCTTCAGTTTACAAGGTTTACAGAATGAAATTGTATATTAGGGAATAATAAGCGAAATAAACAAAATCATAGCTATCCATCTCACAATTAGTATAATAAAATACATTATATTATATTTATTTAGGAATTACTTTATTCACACATATTACTATAATTCTATAGATTAAAAATTCATAAGAAAAATTACATATTTAGATATGATGAATATGTATACAATTGTAAAAGTGATAAATTTAACACATTTCACATGTCCTAAACGATTCATTTAAATTTTTGTTAATGCAAGATTTAATTTACAAGAATTAATTTGATACAAAGTAAATAATATATGTTTGAAAGTTACACACTGTGTAAAAATTGACATAAAAAAAATGTAACACTTTGACAATTAGAAAATTATAGAAATGTATTTCAGTAAAATTAACATTTGTAATATTGTTCGGGTTTATGCGAGATAAAAATTATTCACGCCATCTCTTTCCTTTGTCGAAGAAGACTAATTTTTATTATTTAAACGAAACTCATGATTGATACAATTTCAGTTATGCTGCATGAACTCTGACTACTTATTGATTAGACCGAGACTTGCTCACGCTAAAGAACCCTTCCCTTCTGTGCCACAACATTTGGCGACTAAATTAAAAACTTTATAGGATTCCTTTATCATGTATTCATTTATATTTATTTATTTTAGAAATTTACATTTAAAAATACGTTATTTCTATGTTATTTGTTTACTTATAAATTAGCGTCAATGTATAAATTAATGTTAATTTGACATGAAAATGTTGAATATTATAGTTTAACACAAAATATTCAAATAATACAATCACATTATGTGAAATTAACGCTCGAATATGTTACAAAGTTCAACATCAAATATTAACAAAAACGTGGTTAGACACCCATTTCTAACACAAATGAAAATATGTTTTTTTCCTACGTACACACATTATTATGTTTAGAAACCTTCGCTTTCTACGTGCTGAATATTACTGAGCTTTTTTCTGTACAGCGTTCGTCATTTGACTTTTAAATCTTTATATTTGAAGCTCGCTTCGATGAGACGGTTACAGGAAAGTACTTGATAGCCGTGCATGTGGGCGCTCGTAAAAGACGAGTCTTTTGCTATTGGGTATGGGCGTGCATGTGCGAAAAGTCGATTACAATAACTTTCGCGAGTGTGAAGCATTACGCTACATTACCTTCGGCATCGCCATTGCGAGTCAAACTCGCGAGTCGAACTCACGCCCAGTCATCGTTGCCGTTGATGATTACTGCAACACCGGTCGATGCGATTTGCATCAAAGATCGATGTTCATTTTGCGGCGGCCGATTTCTGAAGCGGTCGAATAGTTGCGTTATAAACGCGACTCGTTAAAGACTACGACGTCCGTTGCGACAATAAATCTCTATTCGCCGTAATAAAGTTCTTACCAGGGCATTAAGATTGCCCGTCCATGTACTCACATCTGACAATGAGTGCAAACGAAGTTGCGTGACAATTAAACAAGCTCGAAGAAGCTATGAGAATTAACAACTATTTTTTCCGTTACTGTTTCTGCCTTAATACTTATAAATAATAATGGCCTCTTTTCGCCGACCAGTCGACAGATAAGTGCAATTAAATAAATAATTAACAGTTCTCGAAAATAAAATAAGAAAATAAGGAGCAAGAAAATGGCTAATGGAAGGCGAACACGGTAAAAAATGCCCAATTTTAAATGACCTTCAAGTAGATTATAACTATATCAATAACTTCGGGTATAGATGCATGTTTTGTCACGGCAATTTGTGAGTAGGGCATACCTAATTCAATTGCGATTGCTTACAATTTTCTTAAAAATAAAGATATTGTAATTAATTTTTTTCAATTGAAATGCCAATCATTAAGAAACGTAATGGCAACAAACGTATCTTTAAAAAAGGAAAAACAAATTTAATAAAGAAAATTCTCAAAAATTAATAAATGATATAAAAACAGTGTTATGAGAGTTAATGCAATTATTGATATGAAAATTTTAAATAATATAATTTCATCAATTAGTTACTTATATTTCTCGGAAACGGACGTTTCGTCTCCGTTTCAAATCATTTTCAGCATGAAGTAAATTAAAAATGATATACATCTTCATTAATAAGAAAATTATAAGCAATAAAGTAAACAGAAAAAAGATTATTTTTAATTTAAAAGTTCTTATTTTTTATATATATTATATTAAAAAATATTTTAATATGCATTTTAGAAAATAAGAATGTTAAACTTTTTTAACTTTGAACTTAAAAAAAAAGTACAATACACTTTTATATTTTAAAAAAATATAGAAGACAGTTGCGATATTAGATTTTCTAAAGAAATATCCTCTGATTTCTTGATAACATTGTACTTTATCAAGGATGTATTAGACGTACAGTCTCTGCAAAGAAAATTAAATTTGGAAGTATATTTAATATTTACACTTCAAATAAACTATACGTATGACAGTTGTGTATAAAAAATTATATTTGTGTCGAATGACACGTTCTTGTGGTTTATTTTATTTGTTATTATTTTTATTATTAAAAATGAAAATTTTTTTAAATGATAACAAAATTTACATTTTTTTTTTACAAGTACTTTAAATATTCGAAGTGATTTATGCAAAGTTTTATTGTGACTCGCCGTAAAATGATTAGTCACAAAGATATAGAACAAATAAATATTTTGTTTATTTATTGGACAACAAGTTCGTGCATCGCAATGCTCCACGCAAATAATCTTGAATACATAATGTACCTATTTATATCAAAAAATTGGAATTTTTATCATTTATTTTATAATATATTTCCATATATTTTTATTAAAGCACAGATTAAAAGGATATTAAGTACTTATTAAGTATTTATTAAAAGTATTTATTTAACTTATGATCCTGATAGTACACCGTCAAATTTTTCGTATTATCTTCAAATGTGATTTAGAATAATCTATAATTTTTTTTGTTATCATTTCGAAATTATGTATAAAACATCCTTAATACTGATAAAAACATTGTTTAGATGATTAAAGAAGTGAAAACCTATAATTCATATATTCATATATTTTATGATTTTTCCTGTATATAAAATAAATTAAAAACAAATTTTGCAAATGTGAAAATTTTTACAATTTTCTTTTGCAAATTATATAGCTTAAATGATAGTGGATATATGGAAAATAATAAATTGTTTTTACATTTGTAGTTTTTTAAAATCATTTTATTTATATATATTTTCCTTTTTTATTTTTTTCATAGTTTTACACATAAAATCGAGATGCAGCTCAAATCGATACACTATCTTATAAAGCAGATCATAGACTAACTTAATCTTTATATAAGGCTACAGTATACAATACATAACGCGCATAGTGCAGAAGAAACTCAGCCAATCAGAATCCTTTCTTTTCTTTCATTTTATGAAAAAAAGAAACTTTGATTGGCTAATTCTTTTATGCATTATACATTGTGTTTTATGTAAAAATCTATGCTGCAGTTTATACTATCACGTCATTGAGTCAAATAGTTTTATCAAAGCTGCGAAAACACTCTCGTGTTTATAGAAAAATCCTCTAAAAATCTGTTGCATTACATATTGCGTTTTGCGGAATAGCATAAAGAATGCGTATGAATCAATAAAAACATTTTGCATCAAAAAGTAACAGAATTTTAAAAATTTTCATAAATACATGGTTTCATTTTAAAGAATGCACTCAAATATTTCGGAAACATTGCGTTAAATAAAAAATTATTTTAGATAAAAGTTTCTTAGGAGACAACTTCGAAGGAGATATAAGTACCTTGATTTGATTTCAGTGCAAAATGGAGGTTACATTTTGTTTTCATTTTTGCATTGAAAATTCATTTTTTATGTAAAAACGAAAATAAGAGGTACAACTTCCAATGGTCTTGATCTCAAAAATATTATCCAGATCACGATCCTGAACAACATTTAAGAAATTTTCGAACATCTAAAATGTCCAACGACTAAAATTTCTTAAATGTTATGCAGAAAATGCTATAATTTTCAAGTTTTTTATTAATTATTTTTCAAGTTTTTTTATTACAGTGTTCTGATAAGCTCTCGAGATAAGCTACAAGAATATAATAAAAAATGAAGGATTTCATTTACAAAATTGAAAATGACTCTGCCTTTGATGCTATTTAAAATTAAACCAATGTTGTTATCTTATGTCCCTCTCAAAAAAAACTTGTTTGAAATACTTGTTTTTTATCGCAATGCTTCTGATTGTGAGATATTTGAATGGCTTCTTTAAAATAAGATAACCTGTATACATTTGTTTATTCTGTACAAATAATTTCTATGAAAGAAAATGAATCAAAATATGTGGCATTACTATCTATTATATCTATATGTCAGTTTTGAGGCCTATTTTATTAGATTCTTATTTTTTTATCTTACAAAAAAGTCAATTACTGTAAAAAAATTGAAATAGTATTATAAAACTATTCCTCTAGAAGACAATTTTTAATTCGTATTTATGTTTCAAAATTTTATTTTTATCTTTTGTTTAAGAAATATAATCCAAAACAAAATGGTATAATGGTATTAGCGCTCTTTCTCTAATTACTAATTTCTCTAATTACAGTATAAGAATAAAGAAGAGGATATTACAAAAGAGTAAATTTTGTTCCAGAAGTAAATAAAAAAAATAATGTTTTTTTTTTGTAGATTTTGATCTCTTGAATACGTTAAAATTATGAAAAAATTCGGGATATTTGTGGAACATCTCAAAAATTGAGCAAAAATTAAAATTTTATATTGAAAGCAGCTTTTATAATATTATTTCTTTACAATAATTTACAATAATTAACTTTTTCATAAGATAATTGTCAGTATTTTTTATATTAATTCTGATCTTTTTAATTGTTTTTGTTACTACGTAACAAATCTGCGTTTATTATTATAATCATGCTTTTTTGCAATTATAAAATCATTCTTGTCCTCTACTTTCTTAAAACTATCGAGTTATTTAATTCTCATTTTTCTGTAATTTGTAATTTGTAATTCGTTTTCTGAAAAGCTTAATAACGGCAGTTTTTTGTTAGTGCCTAACCATTTGTGTATGCTTTGTAATTTCTCTATACACAATAAAATAATAATAATAATAATACAATAATAATAAGCAAAAATGAGTAATAAAATAGGCCTCAAAACTGACATAATAGTCGTGTAAGAATCGTCTCTTATTTCTTTGCAAATCATGGATTATTTTATATGAAAAAATACATTATTTATTTTTTTTTTGTTTTTACGAATAAATTCATAAAAAAAATAAAATATAGACGTAATATTTGCATACAAAAAATATTTATTTTTATGGAAATAGTTGTGTGATACATACAGCGTATCCCATTTTAATCAATCTATTCAATTTTCTCTGAAATTATTAATGATACTAAAAAAATTTTTTTGTTAAAAGTGAGAGAAACGATTTCGAGGGAAACGTATTTTTTGTCACATTATTTTTTCTAACTCAAGGTGCCAAAAAGATATGAAATCACCTCCATTTTTTTAAATGGAATCGAACATCTATAATTACCCATCTCGAGACGAATATTAGACACTCAGTTAAGATCATTCAAGATGATGGATTTAAAAAGTTGAAAAACAAACGATCTTTATTTCATATTCGAATGCGCGCCTTATTGACATTAATAAATCCTAATTCTTTCTCTGTTTGACCTTTCGACTTACGGTATGTTATTTGCCATATAGCACAGATCATTCCAGCGATCATGTGCAATGTTACTGTAATATAATATAACATTGCTGGAATGTTTTTCTGCTCTATATATGGGCTAGTTGAATATTACACGCAATGATACGCAATTATTACTTTTATTTCATCTCGTCTAGAGTCATGGATTCAACTTGAGAAATCTTATTTTTTATGTAAAAAGAATCTAACAAAGTTAGATCTGGCGAGCTAATTCTGATCAATCCACAGATTCAATGTCTGATACAATGTCCTGGAAACATTGCTTGTAAGCAAAGGCCGAAACCAAAACCAAAATTTCAGTTTCGATAAAAAATCGGGATTTTGGTTTTGGTTTCGGCCAAAATTAAGAGAAAATATCGGAAAGTAAATTACAACGCGCTGATGAGCATTCGAAAAACTATATTATCATCGACGTCGATTGCTGCAAACCATGCTAGCGCTATCTTTTTCTTCTTTGTGAAAAAGGTTTATTCGCCAAGTTGTCACATACCTGAAATTTCTTATAATATATACGGAATTCCTTATAATTTAAGGAATAATAAGATATTAATAAAATCTTATTTTAACATAAATTTCACATATTTTTATATTTTCCAATGATTTTCTGAAAATGGTGTTTATAAGATTTATCAAAATTCAATTACGGTTGTAGTTTCAGCCGAAATTGAATAAAAATCGAATACATATTTGTTTTCAGTTTCGGTTAAACTCTACTCGTATCATGAACGCAATTTGTGTTATAACCAAGAACATAAATTTTTACTGGAATCGCATACATGCTTTAGTCTTAAAATGTCAACATTCTTTAAAAATGAAAATTCAATTTTAATAAAGTTGTTGTACAGCTCTTATTAGTGTCATCATACAAGTAATAATAATCAATAACGTATTCAATGATATATTGCATATTAAAGGACCATTGAAATAGGATTGCATTGAAATAGAACAATTACAATACTAGCGGAAACTTTCGAGATCATTAATATCAATTATGTTTATTAATATATAATTTTGCATCTATTATTAAAATTTGTTTCATCAAAAAATAAAACAAAAGAAAAATTATAAATCTAATAATAAGATTGCATTCTACGAACAAAATCGTTTTGATTCTTAATCCGTTTTAATTCATGATGAGCATCATGATAACGGGACCCCTCAGGGTCCCATATTTTTCTGCTTAGTTTTTATTGAATTTCTTGACGACAAGTACCAGCTTTTTCGTTTTTATAGAGTCCATAGAATAAGCGTTAAAAAAGTAAGCAACTATAAATTTTTATTTACATACTTACTATAACTAAACAAGTAGTTAAAATTTCTGCTTCTTTAAAAAAAAATATATCTTTTACTAAATTATTATCAATATTAAAACGGCAATTTAGGTACTTATTTAGAATATCCAAAAATATTTTTCAGAACTTTTTCAGATTTTTTTTTGCTACGTTGTTTTCGCTACGTTTGTTCTTTTTATTAAAAATTGATAATTTTTGAAAAATATGAAAAAAATCGATATTTTATATATATTCTCTCTCTCTCTCTCTCTCTCTCTGCCAATCCAAATAAATAGTTCGATCTCTTATATAATGATGTTCTAGGGATTTTTGAATCCATTGAATCATAATGTGAAGTAAAAATTTCCAAATTTTAAAATCCAAAATGGCGGAACTGGTATGATGGATCAAAAACGAAGAAATAGTCATATTATCTTAAAACTTGATTTCTGGATATTTTGATCATTGTATTTAAATCTGAAGTCAATATTTTCGAAAGTGGCAGAATCAAAATGACGGAAGATATAAAATGGATTCCACGGCTGACTTGACCGCTACTTATGGCGCTTATGCGATCGAGCCGTTGATCGTGAGCTTAAGAGCATTCTCAGTTCCTATATATACCAGAAATATATTGGAATTATATCTTCTATCATTGTTAAAACCTGTTTCTTATTAAATAATTTATTGTTATAAGAATAATAAAAATATTAAATATTTTACTAAATATACTTTTACAATTACTTGAATTGTTGGTCCACCATATTTGTTAGTCATTTTTAATTAAAAAATTTTGATTTCTGATTCATAATTAACAACCTGAAAAATCCGTGTACACATTCGGATACAAAATTCAAAAAAATCGGTCTGATACAAAAATTCGTGGCTAAAGAAGAATTAATACAAATGAATACGATATGAATACAAAATGAAATTGTTTTTAAAATTTTTGTTTTAAAAAGTTTTTAAAATTTCATCTTTTAAAATAGAGGTTATTTAATGTGTACTGATATGAGGATTTTGAACTGTAATATCTAAATCTAGGAGTAATGGTAATTCATTTCTGAACCGATTCCTATTTTTGAATAAATAACTGTGTTCGCATTAAGCAATTTTGAATCATGGAATAATTTAGAATTCGTCTGTTCAGATATCTTGCATAATACAATCTTGCGGCTGCTCTAAAATTGTTTCTATATTTACCTAAAATCAGAAACAGATATATCGATACTTGGCGTACATAATTGGCTACTTTGAAAAAGAAAAGTATAAATAATTAAACAATAATTGTAAATAAGAAATCAAGTAAGCTGAAATATTTTTTCTAATTATATATTCTGTCTAACTAATTTTATCTAGTTATAATGCTCACAGTGTCGGTATTGTCTGAGATAGTTGTGAATACCTAAATCAGATCTCGGTATGATTTGTTTATTTCGTTTGATTTCTATGAATCACCGCCTTCCTCTTATAGCTTGAGAAGTACTAAAGTAAGTAACGAATTGCAATTGAAATCTTATATTTATTGTATATAATATTCTAGGAATATATATATATATTGTGTGTTTATTATCTATGGGGTTATTGTAGAAGAAATGATTTTATTAGAGAGAGAGAGAGAGAGAGAGAGATAATTCTTGTAAAAATGCGTTTCGCTTCATTACTTCATTATTAGCCTTTAATAATATATAACACAAAACTTGACTGCCAGCCTATCCATATACTAACGATTTATACTATAACCAAAAATACGTAGATCATGTTCTTTGAGTAACAAAGAAATTTCTACGTGTACACAATTATATGAATATTCTTTTCAGTTTTGTCAATATAATATGACTTTAGATTTCCTTTCTCCCTTATTTACATCGCTATGTGTATTAAAATATGTAACAAAGATAGTAATAAAACTATTTTTTTTCGGATTATAAAACAAACATTAATGTTTTATTATTATATGATGAGTGAATTGACATTTTCGTTGCTGCCTTGAATGATAATGAACTTTATTTCTTGTAAAGCGCCTACCATTACGAGAGAAAGCTTTTGCCCATATTTTCAACAAGAAACATTGATAACCAATTATTGTATAAGATATTGTGGCCAATATTATGGATCAGAGAATTTTCTAATATAATAGGAAAGAATTGATTCTAAAAGTTCAATTTTGACAATATTATTTATACGCTATATTACATTTATCACATAAAAAGTTTCAGAATCGTTTATTATCATAATTTTTAGACCATATTTAGCAGGCTTACAATTAAATAGTAAATACGAAAAATAATTTCTTGAAAAATTAAGTAATTGTTCATCGTTTGTTTTATATATAGTAATCGGGTTTATATACTATAATACTAAATGCAATTTGTTATAAGTAAATTCCGCATTTCTCTAATATGCATAAAACAATCGCTTTTAATATGCATTCATCGCGAATTGTTCTGTCAAACAGTAAAGAAAATAAGATAAACAAAAATCTGTTTTTCGACATTGTTCAAAATAAGAAGCCATGAGCTGTCTAAACTAGAAGCGTTATTTTCTTTTGCTTAGCCGGCATAGTATAAGAAACAAAAGAAGGCTTCCAGTTTAAACATAGTTATTATAATAAGTACAAACTTTATCAAAATTATTACGTTTTTATTATATTTCCTTATTTGTATACTTTAAAATATTTAAAATTTTATTAGAAATCAATAAAAGACCATACTTCTATTGGAAACGGAAAATTTTTAGCGGCACCCTGTCTTTCTTTTCAATTTTTGTTGGCTCAGATTCGGAGTGACCGAATAAATGTGACCAACGGCACTCTGTCCTTTAACACTAGTCTGATACGGAATTCAAATAATTGTTTAGAAGAACTCATAGGCTAACAGAGTTATCTCCCTTTTACGTATGAGATCCTAATCTTTGTTTTCTTTCTTATCGAAAATTCATTATCCTCGCTGGAATCTTCCTTCATTTCTTTCTACTTCTCCTCTCCCTCTCTCCCCTGAAAAATCAGATATTTTCTTCTATATCAATTCTTAATTGTCAATTTCTCTTTTACTACAATTTTCTTCAAAGTTTTTCGAATTGGCAGCAGGGGAAAAAATAATCTCTTGTAAAGCTTTTGCTTTTGTTTACATTTTCTATTTGTAACGGAAAGAAATATATATATTTATAAAATGACTGAAGTAAACATGTAGGATTGTAGGCACGTATTCGGAACGTGCTTTTATGAATAAAAAAAATGCGAGTTTTTATTCTGAAGAGTTTTATAAAATATGTAACGTGAACTATATATACGCGCTATCATTATAAGCGTGTTCAGAATATGTTATAATATAATATAATAAGTTTAATATAATAAGTTTAATAAGTTATAATATAGAGTTATAATATAGAGTTATAATATAATAACGAAAAAAACATGAAAAATAATTAAACAATAATTTTACTCTCACAATAAATAAGAAGAAAAATTTTACTTACGTTGACTACAATGGCGAAGAAATTATGTCAATAGTACATTAAAGTTCGCGATACTTATGACGATTCTCTTTGATACTTTTCAATTATCATTATTTTCAATGACAAATTATAAATTACAAATGACTAATTACAAATACGTCTAATTTTATACCAAAAACAGCAAAATTTCAATGATTTCGATCCGTTAGAACAGCGAATCTTTAAAATTAAAGAAACTTTGAAATAAGATAAGCCATGGACAAAGACGCATCAAAGGATTTTAACATTTGTCACTGAATAATCTGTGAAGATCATCATTTATTTTTTTAATTTATATTTTGACCCATATTAGAAATGAGAGATTCTAAAAAATCGATTTTTAAATCTGAATCGTAACCGTCTGGATCGATTCATCGAAAAAATTAGACGGTCAAAAATTCAATTTTTAAACAAATTGATTTTTTAATCTAACCTAAGGTACTTTTTTATGCTGATAAAAAAAATTGAATATCAAGCGTCAATTTCACATAACCTATTTTGACACTAAAAATGAGAGTCGAGCATCAGCAAAGATACCTTTAACCTATAATAAAATCCAACTCTAGTGCCACACAAGAACACAAGAGCACAAACACATACGTATATAAAGTGGGCAACACGCGTTTCTATCTTGAAATTTTGATTCGCGCGAAACAAAACAAATTTTTTAAGTTTTTAGAGTTTAAGTTTAGATTGTTTAGAGAAAATATAATTGTGCACTCACATCGCTTGTTAAAATCGATTCGATTTTTCTAGATTCTTTCTAGATTCTTGAAAGAATCTGCAAATTTAATTGAGACTTCAAAATCGATTTAAAAAATCGAAAATCGAGATAAAAAAAATCAATTCTTCAAAAGATCGATCTAAATCGCCCATCTAGCTCGTATTAAAAAAATGTATTTGTAACGATATTAGCGCGCTATTATGTAATAGTTTAACTTTATATAATAGGGAGTTTTTGCAACCTATTGTTTATTCAGATACGGTGAAGGTTAAGGTTAGATTATTTTCTTCTTAATAATTAATTAAGAAAAAGATAATGTGACTTTAGCGTTCATCGTATCTGGATCCGTTATTGCAAAAACTTCCTACTACTATCTACAGAGTATCTCGATTTGTTAGCGCGCTAACGTCATAAGCGCATTCTGAATATGGGCCTATATCTTTAATATCTATCTTTCGACTGTTTTATTCTCTTTTTTTCTTTCTATTTATTTTTTCGTAAGACTGTCTATAATTAACTTTCGCGCATTCTTTTTTTATTGTTTCTAAAATTATTTGCAAGGTGAATCTATCTAATATTATACGAACGAATCGTATTTCAATCGTTCTTTTGTACAAGAATACATTGGTATTGTACACATTGCATTACAGTTACATTACGTTGCGACATATAATATAAAAAAACTTAAACATTTACCATCTGGCAATCAAATACAACGTAATATTTGAGGGCTAACATTTTGGGGAAAGTGTCTCGATTCTCGAAATCTTTTTTTTTTAGTTTCATAAATACCGTAACACATAAAAGCTTAGAGAAGCGAGTGATATCATACTCTCCAATTAATGTTTTATAGAATAACTTTGTTAATAATTAATATTTAAATTGAAAGTTTAATAATTATATTCGTCAGAATACTTCTCAACTAATTCTAAATACAAAATTATGAAATATTTATTATTTGTAACGTTATTTATAAAAATTTGGCAACACTGCATATAATGGTCAAAGAGTAATAGGAACGGTAATGTGACTTCTATAAAAATAGATTTTCAAATTTGATTTTGTCTAAAAATACAATATTTGTAAAATTATAAAAAAAAAGTATATTGTAAAGTGTTGAGTTGTCGAATATTGGGCGGTATGATAAGAAAGATCTGTGAATATCTTTCATTCGACAAGAGCTGATATAGCCTTGCAGAAAGTCTCGAAAATCAGGCGAAGATGAATAAAAAGTTACACAAATTTAATAAGAAACTATTGTTTTCTATGAAACGTTTTTACTTTAACAAGTGATAATTCGTGATGCACAGAAAAATGACGGAAATCATGTTATTCATGCATTAAGTTCGTGTCTTCTTTTGAAGGAATATCTCTGAGAGGATTTCTTATTTATAATTTTTCTGAATCAATGCGAGCATTTGCATAATGCTCGCAGTTTCAGATTAACAGCACTTGCCTATGATGGCAAATTTTTAAAGACATAAACACATTTTTTTCAGTTGAGATAAATTTTTAATTTGTTAATCTGACGTTTTGCCCAACATATTTTATCAGAAACGATATCTTAAATATATAGTTAAAAATGAATTATATTTATATTATTTATTAAGGATTATTAAATGTTTTCACTAATGTAGATGTATAAATCTTCTTTTTATCCATTTTTTCTTTTATCAAATTTATAAATTAATGATGCCATGTGGGATCGATTAGATATTGATGCATAGGACGGCAAAATTCTTAATTCGTCATTGGGACAGAGCACACCTGATCAACAAGAAACAAATGTGTAGTGTAAGTGATGTAAATAGTGTAAGAAAGATAGGAATTATTCTAGCTATGATCTGTCAAGACATTTGCTATTCGTAATGTTTATTATTTTTCTGAAATTAGCCTTGATTATTATCTCCCGTTGAGATTCTTTTAATCGTCGATAAGTCCAAAAGATTTGGATTTTGAATATCATCAAATTATAATTTACTGAAATAAATTTGTCATGTTGGACATTGGACTACATTTTCATTCGCTAATACAGAATTACAGAGTGTAAATCTATTAGGAATGAAAATTCTTTTCCGAACGTTACAAACTTCAAAATTCAAAAAGCTGTAATTTTATTAAAAAATTAATAAAATTTAAATTAAGAAAAAAAGGATTTCAAAGCTTAAAATCTCTATTTTCGAAAAGTATTATGTCTTTTAAATTTCTACGAGTATGATAATTTTTACATACAAGTAACTACGAGTTGGAAACAAAATGGGAAATTTTTTTCTCATTTTGGACCTGTCACATACTCAAAAAGCTTATAAAAATTTTCGACTTTTGCAGATGAAAACCTAAAATTTTTCCTATAAAATCATTTTTTAAAAATGTTCCTAAGATTTTTTTGTTAGTAAATTATCGCAGATTAAATATAAAAAAAACATCTTGATTTTGATTGCAACATTAGACCATTATAAAAATCATCATATTGAAATTTTTAAAAAACTTTATAAAACTTTGCTTTATCAATGGTAGGGTTGTCAAATGTTTTGAAAATATATGAATATTATATAAATAAAATAGCATTCAAACTTTTGTTCCGAACCAATATATACATATATACATTGAACTTCCGCATATAAGCCATGGTGGGAAGATTACATACAGTGTGTGCAGTTCGAACAAACCATGTCTACTTTTGCTCCTCGTCGTCAATAGTATGGAAAGACTATCAACTGTGAAATGTAATAGAGCGGTA
>Ga0157364_1000479_pt1 | contig 27459 bp, 37 predicted proteins | sample AttsexASBM2_FD_111476 | JGI IMG/M metagenome (GOLD analysis project Ga0157364, IMG submission 111476) | Fungus gardens microbial communities from leaf cutter ant in Ribeirão Preto, State of São Paulo, Brazil - Atta sexdens ASBM2 | ecosystem: Host-associated > Fungi > Mycelium > Unclassified ... | reverse complement strand
GTTTAGAAGAGTACATGTATTTTTTGAGTAGAAGGGCTTGTGCTACTGGTCTCCTTGTGATCAGTCCATGTAGAGCTGGAAACAGCCAAGCACTAGTTTATAAGTATTAGAAGAGATCATTGTATGAATATTGACACATGGAGTATCTTTGGAGTATATACCAAAATTGTTGTGGCAACCACTAACCAAGATGGTCAATAGTGCACTAAGTAAACTGATGAGTGAAGTATCTTGTGGGGATCACAAGAGAACTCAACAAGGAGTCTCCAATGTATTCCTACACTATATATACTACTAACATGTCACATCTCATGTTCTGACATCATCTGTTCCTATTCATAGATAACCACCAGTCCTCATCCTCATCCCTAGACCTTTTCTGATGTGAATCAGAACCAGCCATGTCACCTTAGATGTCCTTGCTAGTACAAAACAACTCCATAGACACTTCTCTCTTGAAATCCAAGAATCAATAGGAAGCAGGGTAACTCACTTAGCAGCTACATTCTAGATAGCTATTCTAGATATAATAAGTAGTATATAACACAGTAGCTTACACTATAGTAACTTATCCTGAAAATCAACTAAAACTAGCACTACTTTTCCAGTGTTAGTAATGACATGCCTTGCCATCTTCTGGTAGTTGTTAATCTTCTAAAAGTCCCCAGTTCTGATCCGAACTATGCAACTAGTGCAACTTGTAGAGGTACAGCACATATGCTAAAGCTAAAGACCATTTCACTTTAACTTCCATGTTCTTAGATAATGTATTTTACTTAGTTTTTAAGATTCAAGATACTCTTTTCTGGATCTCAGATAATAAGGTGTGAACTGTGTTTAACATAACATATAGTCTGTGCTAATAATAAATAACCCTATCCTAATGTCTATGCATCTGTTATGAGTGTACAATATGTATACTATGAGATAAACATACTGTTGACATACACCTTGATATCATCCTTCTAGTTCCTTTTTCTAGATTTTAGGCTTATGATGTAACATCATATGACCATTATCATGTGCCTCTTCATCTTCTAAAATAAAAATAAAAAGTAAAATCAAATTAAGAAAAATAGATAAAAATAAAATAAAATCAAAATAAAATATTAGAGTCTATCAGGTGTGGTTCACACTGGGAGTAAAAGTCTGTGAGATGGTCTTGGAGATGTGCAGACTTGTAAAACAACCTTGGCTTCAGCTTATACGCTGCACCATCTGTCTGCTATGTAGTTACAATTTCAGATAAGAGAAAGGAGGCCAAGTTGGGAGTGAGTGCTGATTTTGTATGTTGCTATTGAATACTGGAGATCGAGTTCAATAAGAGTTATCTTCGTCAATTATCAGACTAATAAATTACAGTATAACTACTAGTCTTATATATAGGTATATACTATAGGAGATACTTGGGATTTCAGTGGTATAATCCCTATTACCTTGAGTGGAGATTTCAGTATTAAGACACTGACAGGAGTATGACTCTACCATGAAAGGCTAAGTCATATAGGAGTATCTCCATTATGAAAAATGGAATATTCAGATAATTGCATTACCACTGTGAGGCGTGTTGTGAGTAAGGTAGGCTTTATTTGGATTAGTTGTTGACAAGGAATATACCATGGGGATGCATTTTCCAAACAAGTGGACTTAGCGTATGACAGTATTCCCCTCTTAGAACTGAGCCTTCAAAGTCCTATTAAGTTTATTCAAAGTCTTATTAAATTTATCTGAAAATCCTGTGATGGTACCTAGGTCAACAATACATAAACAGAAAAGAAAAGTTTTTGCCTTTTCTTCTATATTACCATGTCTTTCCTCATTCTCTCCAACATCTCCCAAAATGATATTGAAAAACAGTGGCAAGAAATGCAATAGAGACATGAGGATGAGCAGTAGATCCTGATCCAATTGGAAGAAGTGGTGAAGTTATGTTAAGCTAAGCATGTGGCTTAGAAGACAAGAAAGAAAATGAAGGCCAAATTAAGAGAGGAAGCTGAGAGGAAAAGAGTTGTGGAAGAGGAGGAAAAGAAGAAGAGAACATTAGAGTACCTTCAATGTTATGACTCAAATATCTTGGAGCTGGTTAATAAGAGGAACCTTATATTGATTTAACACAGGAGAACTTGATAGAAAACTTTATATAGGATAGTCTATCTTATATATATTAAAACCTCATGGTCTGTGCTAACTACTTCTAGCCTACCCTAAACCACCATGTATTTGCCTTAAGGTCAACAGGTATTGCACCTGTTGTATGACATCATCCTTCCAGAACCTTCTATGTCCTTCTATACATTTTGTGACTTGTAACCACATGATCTGGTCACCCTAATCCTAGTTCTAAGAATAGAAAGGAAGATAGTTTGAAAAGAAAATGAAAATGGAAAGGAAATGAAATTAATTTAGAGTCCACTGCTTTTAGTTTTGACATTACCCTCTCTTTAAGGTTTCTCCTCCAGAGAAACTGACTTCCATCTTTGCCAGTTCCTCTCCAACTTCTTTAAGTATTCATCTTCAAATTTCCTATCTTCTCAACCAAACAGCAACCTTGCCATATACTTCCCTGGTAGCTCACTCCTCTTGAACTCATCTGCCCTTAGATTTGACTTCACTTTTCATCTTTCTTCTATCCTCTTCTATCTTCTTAATTCTGCCCCTAATCTTCCTTTAAACTTATCAACCAACTCCTTTGCATTTTCCAAATCCTCCTCCCTCTCCCATGTGTCACTTTCCACCATAAACTCTTTTCATCTGACCAAGTATCTTTCTATTTCTCTGATTTTTCTTTTATTTAATATTCTTTCTATCTCTCATTCTTCAACTCCTTCTACTTTGATTGGTTTAACTTCTTCCTTTTTCTGCCCCTCTACTTGTTCCTTGTATTGTACTATTCTGCTGATGTTCACTACTGGATGAATCCTCATTGAGGTTGATAGTTGTAATTTGACTGCATTGGTAGATACTACCTCCTCAATGGTGTATGGACCCATATATTGATCTACTAATTTCTTTACTGGTCTTTCTTTGAACACCAGGTCCTTTGTACTCAACATTACTTTGTCCCCCTTTTCCCACTTCTCACTTTCCTTTCTTTCCTTATCTGCTTGCCTTTTCATATCCTCCTGCATCCTTTTTAATATTGCTCCTGCTTCTTCTTATACCTTCTTCATTTGCTCCACAAACTCTGTTGCCTTCTCTACTTTTCTTTTCTTTCTAACATCTGCTCCCATCTGCAACTCTCTTCTGTAGTTTGCCATAAATAGAGATACTTTTGTTGCCAAATGTATTTTGTTATTGATTGCGAACTCTGCCATTGCTAGCCATTCTGGTCAGTTCTTTTGCCTATGTTCTACAAAGAACCGGAGATATTGTTTCAACTCCTGGTTCATTTGTTCAGTCTGCCCATCTGTCTGTGGATGGAAGATAGTTGACAATTTTGTCTCAATCCCCAATATTTTATTCAGTTCCTTTGTCAACTCTGCTGCAAACTATGGTCCTCTATCTGATACAATGCTTTCTAGAAACCCATGCAACTTCCAGATGTTATCCCTAAATAGTCTTGCCAGCTCTTCTGCTGACATTCCCTTAGTCGTTGCTACAAAGTGTGTCATCTTAGACAACCTATTGCAGACTACTAAGATAGCATTCTTCCTAGCTACTAGTGGCAACTTTGTAATAAAGTCCACCATCAGATGCGTCCATGGTTTCTCTGGTACTTCACTCAATTTCAACTTTCCTGCTAGTGCCTCCATTCTATTTTTCATCCTCTGACACATGTCACATCCCTCCATATATCTCCCCACATCCCTTGCCACTCCTGGCCACCAATAATTCCTCATCACCAACTCCGTTGTCTTCCACTTTCCTCCATGTTCAGCCACTGGTACATTATAGTACAATAGGATGATTTCTACTCTCAACTCCTTATCCTTTGGTACATACACCTTTCCTTCTTTTAGTACTAGATCTCCCTCTAGCTATTACTCTTCGCCTTTTAATGATCTAATTCCTGCTTTCTTTATTTCCTCTACTACTCTAACTACCTCTTCATCCTTATGCCTTGCCTTTTTTATCTTTTCTATTATGTTTACCTTTGGCCCTTCTATTACTACTTCATGTAAACTATGCAACCAACAATATTTAATAAATACCTGGTCCTCATTGTCCTTATCTACTCCTACTTTCCAGTCTAGTCTCCTACTTAAACTATCTGCCTTTCCCATTTTTGTATCTGGTATATGCTTTAGTGTGAAGTCAAATCTAGACAAGTACAATGCCCATCTGGCCTGTCACTAATTCAACTTCTGCACCTTCATAAAATATTCCAAATTCTTGTAGTCTGTCCAGACCTCAAGTTTGAACTTTGTACCCTCTAGTAAATGCCTCTAGTTTTCCAACCTCCTTATCACCACTAACATCTCCTTATCATAGATCTCATAATTCCTCTCTGTCTCATTCAGCAATTTTGAGAGGAACACTACTGGCCTCCACCTTCCATCCTCACACTCCATGTATAATACTCCTCCTGTCACATAGTCTGATGCATCCACTTCCATTCTTATTTTTTTTATCTAAATCTGGTGCTGCTAACACTGGTTTCTTTGTAAATCTTTCTTTTAGCTCCCCAAATGCCTTTTCTTGTTTCTCCGTCTTTTCCTACTCCTGATCTTTTCTCATCATATCATGCAACAGTCTTGCTGTGGATGCAAACCCCTGAATGAATCTACAGTAATAGTTTGCCAACCCTAAGAACTTTTGTATGTTCTTGACACACTTTGGTGTTGGCCAATCTAATATACCTTTCATCTTTTCCTCTTCCATCTTTATCCCCTCTAGTCCAATTACCACTCCTAAAAATCCTACTTCTCTCACCTTCCACTTGCACTTTTCTGGTTTTACATACAAGTTGTTTTTCTCCAACCTTTTTATTATTTCTGCTACCAACTCGTAGTGTCCTTTCTCCTCTTCTGTCCCAACTATTACATTGTCAATAAATGCTACTACTTTTCCTGTATTTATTAAGTCCTTCAGTAACTTATTCATCATTGTCTGGAAAGTTGCTGGTGAATTTGTCAATCCAAAGAACATGATAGTAGGTTCAAACAACCCCTCAGTGGTTGTGAAGGCTGCCTTCCACTCATCTCCTTCCTTAATCCTAATGTTGTTGTACTCCCACCTTAGGTCCATCTTTGTGGACACCTTTTTAGTGCCAATATTTTTGATTACATTCGAAATAAGTAGTAGTGGGTAGTTATTCTTCACTGTCCATTCAATGAGATACTGGTAGTCTTGCACCATTCTCTTCTTTCTGTCCTTCTTTCCTACAAAGAACAGTGGTGCTATTTGAAGTGATTTTGAGGGCCTGATATATCCTTTTTTTAACTATTCCTTGATAAATTCTCCTACTTCCTCTCTTTCTTCTCTTGACAGTGGTATACTTTCCCCTTCCTTGGCACAAATCCTTTCTTCATGTCAATGGTGTGATCCCAGACCTTTCTTGTGGGCACCTACTCTGATTGTTTCTTGCCAAAGACTTTGATCCACTTGTGAAACTTCTCTGGAACCAGCTTCTTAGTCTCTGTCTCTAACTTCGCTGCTTCTTCCTTCTTCTCCCATATCTCCCATTCTTCCGCCATCCTTTTTATGTCTATCATTTTTCCCTTCTTTTGTTTTTTCTGTTTTTTCTCCTTCTCCTTTTCCTTTTCTTCTCTCCCTCTCCCTGCTTCCTGTTTTGCCTCTTCTTCTTTCTGTTTCCACCACTCTGATTTCTCCTACTTTGGTCTCAACTGCTTTCCACATTTTTCTGGACACCTCATCATCTTGACTTCTCCTGTTTTCCAATCAATTTTCAGATTGTGGTGTGTTAGCTACAGTATTCCCAAAATCACACTCCACTTCTGTCCTCTTATCACATCAATTTCCGTCCTTTCCCTATATCCCTAATAGTATATGTTTACTTCCACTATATATTCAATTGGTCCTTCTTGGTTGAATGAGCTATCCACATTCCTAATATATATAGGTCTGTTGATCTTCTTCAGCTTAAACCCTTGTTTTCTTGCAAACTCCAAACTCATCACTAGTCCTGTTGCACTACTGTCTAATAATGCTTCCACCATTACTTCCTCCTGGATGTTTATTCTTTCTAACCCTATCTTTACTGTTATCTCCCTTAATGATTCACCTCCTTTAGCTTTTCTTATTTCAACTTCTTTTTTCTTAGTTCCCTCTGAGTTTGATGTACTAACTTCCATTTTAGTTAATACATGGAACCTATTGTTAGAATCTAGTTGAGGAACTCTAGATTCTCCTCCTCTTTTAAATTGTCTGATTGTTCAAAATTTCTCTCTCTTTCCCACCTCTGCCTATATTCCAGTCTTCTGCCATCCCCAATTCTGATCCTTCTTCACCTATTTCTATAATGTCGGACTATATGCCTGAATCCTCCACAGGCATAGCAGTTCCTCTTCCTATCTATGTTTATAGCATAAGAGTCTCTTCTTGGCAACCTTATCCCTTGTCCCTGTCCCTGACTTCTCACTACTACTGTGTTTGTTCTTTCTACTCCCTCCATCAGAGCAGGTCCTATTGTCGCCTACTGAGATGGCATTTCCTGCCTCCTCTGCCACACTTGTGGTCATGGCATTACTTGTCACTGCTCCTGCTGCCTAGAGGCTGATCCCCCCTATTCTTGTCATTCCTTTAGTCATTCCTCTTCTCTCTTGCTTTTTCTCCAATACTTGTCTAAGTTAGTGGTATGCTTGTACCACTGTTCTATACTTATAAGAGGCCTTTCTACCTCTATCAGCTTCTTTCTGATCATTCTGTTCATTCATCTCTTGAACTCCTCTACTAATGGCCTCTTTTTATATCTGCTTCCTCTCACTGCTCTCCTGAACTCCTGAACAAACTTCTCCATTGTTCTTCCTTCCTGTTCTAATCTTTCTAATTCTGTCATCTTTATCAACTCCTCCTCCTCTCCTCTGAACTCCTTCTTGATGGCTGCCAAAAACTCCCTCACAGATTTGTATTCCAATTCCCCTTCCTCCAAATCCTCTAAGATATTCTCCTTCAAGATATCTGCTGATCCTCTCTGCACACACAATAACACTCACTGGATCTGCTCTTCTACTGCTGCCTCCCTCATCTTCATATACAGTTTGCATGCTGTTACAAATTCTGAGACCTTTGACGAGGTCCCATCAAATGTTTATAGCCTTGCCACCTCCATACTTGCCACTATTCTGCCTACACTTCCTCTTACCTGCACTGTTAGTACTGCAATCTGTTCTTAGAGCTGCCTTATGATGGCAGGATAGTCAGGTTGACTCATTTTGTAAGAGGGGGGTATGGTTGATGTTGGTGATGATGATAGAGGTGGTGATGTGGGTGGTGATGATGTGTAAAGAGGAAGGGCAGAACCTGTGCTGGTTTCACTTTCTGCTTTGTATTCTGAAGAAGAAATCTTGGTATGTGGTAGCAGGCTCTCTTCCTATCCTGCCTACATGTCCTACTGACTGCTTCTCCTACTAACTATTTAATTTGTATCACGATTTTGGTCTAAGAAGACCATTCTACTCTAAGCAGTGTTTTTAGAAACTACTGTTGTTTTTCTGTGTAGACAGATCACAAGGGGATCTGTAGCACAAGGCTGATACAAGAAAAATTATGTAACATGTCCATACAAGGTGATATGTCTGAGGTGCACCAGTGGACTTTGATGCAGTCAAATGGCTAGGCTTCCCCTGCTTAACTAATATACCCCTTATGCTTAGGGTTTAGCAATTCTTCTTGACTAAAAGACAGTGTTGTCTTTCAATTGAGGATAATGAGAGAGTAAGTGGGAGAGGGTACTGTATTGGACAGTCTCCAGAAGTGGAATTGAGTTCTAATGTTACAACTCAAAGACCTTAGAGCTGGTTAATAAGAGGAACCTTGTATTGGTTTAACACAGGAGAACTTGATAGAAAACTCTATACAAGATAGTCTATCTTATATATACTAAAACCTCATAGTCTGTGCTAACTACTTCTAGCCTACTCTAAACTACCATGTGTTTGTCTTAAAGTCAACAGATGTTTCATCTGTTGTATGATGTCATTCTTCCAGAACCTTCTATATCCTTCTATGTGTTCTATATATCTTATGACTTGTGACTACATGATTTGGTCACCCTAATCCTAGTTCTAAGAATAGAAAGGAAGATGGTTTGAAAAGAATATGAAAATGGAAAGGAAATGAAATTAATTTAGAGTCCACTGCTTTTAGTTTTGACATTCAATAACTCCAGGATGAGATGCTAGCAGAGGACACTACCTTTTTGGAAGGTGGTGAGGGATCCCAGATTGCAGGATCTAAGTATAAGAAGGTTCTTCTGGAAGATAATAAAGACTGCTGGCTTTCCAAAAAGGCTAAATAAAAACAGCCATCAAGGTATTACAGAGACAATGGGGTCAAGATGGTGGATGCTAACCCTTGTGAGAGATGTGTGCATGCCAGGACTACCTGGTATACAATTCAAGATGAGTAACAAAATACTCTTTTGTTTTATTTTTTTTACTAATATTCTCCTCTATAGCCAGTTCCTTACATGCACCAGATGCATCGCTGTCAAGCAGCAGTGTGTCTTCTACACCAACACCAATACTCAAGCAATGATCCCCACTTATGGTAGAGTTCTAAGTACTATTGAAAAGGCACTCTGGGAGCTTGTGGAGGAGTACCAAGGAGCTGGGAGGTCTCTCTGAGACTTGGTAGAGGGCCAAGAGAGGAACATAGCCCAGTTGGAGAGGATTGGGGCTGTTGTGGAATGAAAATAAGGTTTAAAGGGGGATTCACAGGATTACAGAGAGGAGAGTGAGGTTAAAGAAGATAGAGATGATGAGGAGGGGTCTGAGGATGGCCCTAGGGAAAGTCAGGAGGAGATGACTCCATCATCTGTCTCCTATTAGTATAGTAGTCTTGTTTAATTTCTTAAATATTTTTTTTTATTTTCTGTAATCTAAATATGTGAGTAAGAAAATCAAGAAAGGAAATGAAAATAAAAGTCTGAAAGTTTGAAAAGAAACCCAAAAAGTGCACAGAAGCTGGGGTTTAATAAGAATAAGCAGACCAAATATACTAAGAAATTAATGAAGGAATCCCCATTAGAAAGTGCATGGAGACAGGAAACAAGTGCAACAGCATGATCAAAACAAAGGAAGTGGACTGTGCTTGGTAGAATATGCAATGTGGAAATCAGATACCAAATTGGAGGCATGAGTGAGTTCTAATATAGGAATCCACTCAGATTCATCTCCAGTGTCTTCATATTCTAGCCAGATCACCTTGTACAGAAGTTTGCATACCTGTCAGCAATTGATTTTAGAGTCCACTATCCAAGAAATTTCATATTTGGGTTCCCTGCTGATTATAACTGGAGTAGAGGCTAGTTGTGTTTTCTTAGAGAAGGAATTGGATGTGGCATGTTCAAGCATGAATACATAAAAAACTGGATGAACAGAACACATGGACTCTAGGAGATAAAGGGTGAATGATAAAGTACTAGGCTAGGCAATGATTTCATAAGGTCCAAGGTATTTTTTGGAGAGTTTCTTTGAAGGCCGAGTAGTTCAGAAGAACTGAGCCTTGACAAAGACTTTGTCACCTACTTTGAAATCAGGAGTGGGGGAACGTTGCATATTAGTGGATTTCTGATAATGCTGTTAGGCCACAGAGATTTCAACTTTGAGGGTACTTTGTAATCTATCAAGATCTATGACAAAGTCATAGGCTCAGGAGGAAGTAATATTGCATTCAGGGTGAACAGTAATGTTTGGATAATATCCCTTATTGGCAAAGAATGGAGAAACACCAGTAGTAGCACTTGGAGCATTATTGTAGGCAAACTCCATAAGAGATAGGAGTTTGGACCAGTTGTCTTGCTGATAGTTACAATATACACAGAGATATGACTTGAGAGTCTGATTCATGTGTTTGGTTTGTCCATCACCTTCAGGATAGTAGCTTGAGGTGAAGTATAGCCATATGTCCAGAGCAGTGCCTAAAGATTGGAAGAAGTTTGACACAAACTCTGAGTTTCTATTGGAGGTGACATGAAATAGAACACCATGTTTGGAGAACATATGAAGAATGAACAGACATGCTAAGTCCACAAACATGATGGTGTCATAGGCAGGGATAAATATTGCCTACTTGGTGAGCCAGTTGACTATAACTAAGATAGTGTCAAACCTGGAGAATAACAGAAGTTTCTTGATGAAGTCCATAGAAATGGAATTTCATGGTCATTTAGGAATAGGAAGTTGTTTTAGAGATCCATAGAGCTTGTGACGTTGTGGCTTGGATCGTATACAAGTGATACAGGACTTGCAGAATTGTTGTACATTAGTATGGAGGCTGGGCCAGGAATATCCACAGCAAACTAGTTCTAGTGTTTTGTTTTGACCATAATGTCTGGCAAAGATGTGATTATGATTATACTGGAGAATACATGTATAAAGATTACCAGCAGATAGTACATAAATTCTGTTGTCAAGGAGAAAAAGACCATTTGGGTCCATAGACCACTAGCCATCTGCAGAGATGTGTTTTGTAATGATTGGGTCACTAGGAAGGGCTGAAAGGATATTTTGATGTAGAGTGTCCAGATCAACTATTGTAGCTGCATAGAAAGAAGAGAAGAGTAGGATAGTAGCTTGTATGGAGGCTGCTAATTGTTATTGAGTGAAGATGGGTTTGAAGTTGTGAGGATTGACTGTGATATAGCCAGTATTCTCTCTTTTAGGATAGATATCCCATCATCTAGTAAGAGCATTCAGTTTGGTGCCAAGATGACCAGGATGGAACCTGATGACAAGGTTGAACTGGGAGAGATACTCAGACCACTGTGTTTGCCTCTGGGTCAACACCTTGGTAGTAGAAAAATACTCAAGGTTTTTATAATATATAACAACATCGATGGGATAGGCTAGACCCTCTAAGTAGTGTCACCAAATCTTGAAAGCTTTAAAAATGGCAAGCAATTCCTTGTTATGTGTATTGTAGTTCAACTCTGCTATAGTAAAAGTGTGGGAGTGAAAAGCAACTAGATGAACTTCATTTTCTTCATTAACAATGAAAAGGATTGCAGTGAGAGCATAGTCTGAAGTATCAGTTTCCACAATAAGTTGAGCATTAGGAACACAATAAGTGAGAATGGGAGTGGAGGTGAATGCCTTCTTGCGAGAATTGAAGGCATCATAACAAGAGAAGTCAAATTTCTAAACGATATCCTTCCGGGTAAGGCATGTCAATAGAATAACAATGTCTGAATAGTTGAAGATGAACTAGTGATAGAAATTAGCAAAACCTAAGAAAGATTGAATATCCTTCACTTTCTTCAGCTTCAGCCATTTTTAAATAATTTTTACTTTATTGTTAGAAATGGTAAGGCCAGAAGAAGAAAGAATGTATCCCAGATACTCTACTAACTCGGAGTGAAATTTGCATTTCTTTACTTTGGTATAAAAACTAGCCTTGTGGAGATACTTGAGTACTTCTTTAATATGCTGGTGATGTTTGGAAATGTTATTTGAGTATATGAGTATATTATCCAGATATATCACAACACAAACATCCAAAAGATTGGAAAAAATGTTGTTTATAAATTGCTGAAAAGCCACAGAAGCATTGGTGAGACCAAAAGATATTACAGACCATTTAAATAATTTATAGTATGTCCTAAGGCAGTCTTCCATTCATCACCATCAGCGATGCAAACTAAGTGGTAAGTATGGCAAAAATTTATCTTTGAATAAACCCGAGCTTTGCGAGGTGAGTCTAGTAGATCAGAGATGAGTAGGAGTGGATAACAATTCTTTTTGGAAATGCAGTTAAGACTGTGGAAGTTGACACAGAGATATAGTGAACCATCTTTTTTCTTAATGAATAAGACCAGTGTACCATGTGGAGATGAGGTTGGTTAGATGAAACATATATTGAGGTTTTCCTCAATGAATTCCTTCAAAGTCTCTTGTTCAAATGCTGAAAGAGAGTATATGGGGTTAACCAGAGGTTGAGTACCTTCTTCCAGATTGATTTTGAGGTCATAAGGATGATGAGAAGCAAGAACTTCAGCTTTAGTTTTGCTGAAAACATCAGCAAATTCATGATACTTGGAAGAAACATTAGAAAGGTCAGGAGCTTCTGCAAGTTTTGTGGTATTAGTCTGAATATCCAAAGAGCAAAGACAGAGTTCAAAATTACTGGAGCCTGGGAGTTTTAATACATGTAAGAATGCTGCAGTATCAATGATAGCGATGTTAGATTGCTTGGAGTTAGACATAGAGGTCTCAGATGTAGATATAGAAACCACAGAATCCAATGATTGTAGAGGAATGTCAGGAAGTGATGAAGATGCCAATGGTATGTTGGCTGCAATATGAGAAGAAGAAAGATTTTTCTCCAAATATGGATGGAAGTTTATTGATCCATTTACCCAGACAATCAATGGATTGTGTCAGGTGAGCCAGTTGTATTCAAGGACCAAAGAACAGGAAGAATCAAACAGAGTGACATAGAAGTCCAGATTCATACAATCACCAGTGGAAAAAATTATAGGCAAGTTGGCAATTTCGGAAATGGTACTGTTTGATAAACTATTAAACAAGCAGAGAGCAATTGGAGGAGTTGCAGATGTTTTCAAGTGGTGAGTATCCACACATTTAGAGTCTATAAAGCAATAAGTAGACCTGGAGTCAACGAGAGATTAGAATGGAATTTTATTAAGGTAATCCTGACCAAGGATCAAGGGAGAGATAAGGGAAACAAAGAGTGAATGAGGATCAGAAAGAGCAGATGCATTGAGTTGGATGGGACTCATTGCTGTACAGGGAAGTTCAACATGGCCCTCAGTCTGTGCAGAGTCCTGGGGGGTCACTCTCTATTTTTCTGAGGGTTTCTCAAAAGCAGCTGCTGGAGGATCAGTAGTTGTTAAAGTACTACAGCCTTTGAGAGTGACTATGGGCTGCTTCTTGGGACAAGATTCTAACTTGTGGTCTCCTGCACCACAATAGAGGCACAGGTTGTTTTTGAGGTACTTCTTGCACTCATCACTGGTCAAATTGCTATTAATGGCCAGCTTGGAAGAGAGGTCCACCTGCAGAGAATTGGATTGTTTCTTGGAAGTGGGGGATAGAAATGTTTTGGAGGAAGATGTCTTAGTAGATGAGGCCACAAGAGATGGATTTGCCTTATTCTGTGAGACTATGGTAGGACTAGAAGTGGAAGCTTTCCCTTGCTTCTGAGAGAAAGACTCAAGAGCCTCTTTCCCTGTATTACAAATAAGATACTCACTGGTCGTGATACTGGGGCTGAATAGTGTTTCAGGGGTTCAGTATAAGAATATAATGATTGACAGATGATGAAAAGTATCAACAGAAATAATTGATGTTGTTAAGTCTGAGGTTTAGCTCTCAGACACAGAGGTATATATACAAAAGAGTGATGGTCCGTGCACAAGCTGTTGCCATCATATGATCAAAACTCATACCTGATGGGAGCTGTCAGGCTAATTTTAGAAGGTAACTAATTATGTCACTACATTGATATGCTTGTATTTCTACCAATACTTATTGCTTTGAGATGCATCATATATTGTTGGGAATGAATTGATGAGCACTTTCCAACGCAAGTTTAATCGTGCGAATCCGTTCAGCTGTTCATGAGATATTAGCAGATGAAGCTTTTACAGCTACTGATGGCCTGATATCTCAGTCATTTGTTGTTGCTCTTGTACCTCCTGCATATGTGCAGATAGCCCTCATTTGGGGCTTTCTAGTACAACTTGGTTTAGGAAAATCAGTCTACTGGTTGTGGAGATACAAGCTGAATGAAGTTTGTGATACTCTGCCTGTCTTGTACAGTGGCATTCACAGTCATGTTCCAGTAGTGGTGATCGATAGTCATTGCCAAAGCATACATATCCTGGAACCAGGTGGGTTTTTCTTGTTCCTGGGTAGAGATAGGATTCTGGATCTGATTGGAGAGTTCCTGGTAATAGTGATAGCACAACATACTATTCCCCTAACCTAGTTGAGAGGTATAGCACATGAAATCCATGTTGTAAGTAGAAATCTTGTCACCAGGCTTCATGTGGAGATTATCTAGCATGTTAGCCACTTTACATACAGTGTTATGATATAGTAAAAGTGGTAATATTCTTTTATATATTCTTTTGGATTTTATATTGAACTTTACTTTGGATTTACTTGTTTTTTATTATATTTGATGATGTCATATGCAAGTCCACTTGTCTGGAAACTATATCTCTGTGATGATGTCACCTCTAAAACAACTTGTTTGGAAACTACATCCCTGTGGTGATGTCACCTCTAAAACATACAAGCCCATCTTCCACAGTGGCCACCTTTCTCACAATACATCTATGGCAGTGCTGCAACCATCTGGGTATTCTGTCTTCCATGGCAGGGATACTCCTATTCAACTCAGTTTTCCATGATGGAGTTACTCCTGTCAGTGTCTCAACACTGAAACCTCTGCTCGGGGTAATAGGGGTTTCACCAATGAAACCCCAAACATCTCCTATACTTTCCATTTGTATATAAGACTAGTAGTTACACTGTAATTGGCTAGTCTAATAATCGACAAAGATAAACTCTCATTGAACTCGATCTCCGGTGTTCAACAGCGACACACCAATCAGTACTCATCTCCACTCAGACTTTCTCTCCTTCATCTGAAGTTGCAACTACGTGGCAGACAGACAGCGCAGCACATAAGCTAAAGCCAAGATCGTTCCACAAATCTGCTCATCTCTGAGTCTATTCTGTGGACTTCCACCCCAGTGTGAACTGTACCTGACAGATGATGACAATGAAGAGACATGTGACTGTGGTCACATGACATATCACATGATGTGAGGTCATAAGGCCTAGAGTAGATTAGAGTAGGCTGGAGTAGTCTAGATAGATAACATTAAGAAGTGTGTTAACTACACAACTATCTTATGGTGTATACATGGTATACTCATAGACAACATATGAACATTAGGACAGGAGTAATTATTTATAGCACGGACCATGTGTAACTTATATAAATGGAGCAGCAATCCAGCAAAGACTCCTTACTGAGTTCTCTTGTAATCTTCACATCTATAGCCTACTGAGAGCTTTACTGCTTTATATGATTATTGGACTTTGTATCTAGTAGTTGCCACAACATACAGGGTCTGAGAGACCAAAATTTTGACATAGCTTGTCAACAAACAGGTTCCAGTTGGAGAGCTAGTCTTGCAGAATACTCTAGTCTTTTTGGTTGAAGCCTACTTCAAACCAGTTCTAGGCTACTCCCATTAGATAGATTATTGCAAAGTTGATTTTTGCAATGTCCATGTCAAATTGCACCAGATTAGTGTGGAAATAGAGATGACACTGAAACAAGAAATTATTGAGTTTGTCAGGCTTAGTGCTACTGAAGGTGTCAGAGATGCAGACTTTAGTTCCTCTTGAATTAGTATTAGGACCAGGGGTTTGATTAGCATTAAGAGTATTAGCAAGTTGACCAAGTATGTCAGCCAACTATTCATTAGTATTAGCAAGTTGACCAAGTATGTTAGCCAACTACTTATTAGTATTATCACTCTGACAGGATTTTGATTGTAAACAAGTGGAAGATGTGGGTCTATTAGCTATTAAATTAGTATTAGGATCAGTAGCGGGAGCATCTTCCCAGTTAGGATTATTGTCCACAGAGATGATACTTGGGCCAGGAATAGACAAAGCTGTTTGACCAGGATAGACAGTACTAAATGGAGACCTCAGAGATGAGTGGCCTCTTTTGTGAATTCATCTTAAATGTCATGGAGCATTTGGTGAGTAGGCCAGATGGTTATTGAAATACAAGATGGTGTTAAAGAGTGTCCCAAGCAGTGGAACTGAAGTTGAAGTTGAGGAATTATGGCAAGAGGAAGCCATTTTGGACTTTGAAGTACAAGAGTTGTTTTGTAGATGGAACTGCAATAGAGAATTTAGTAGACAGAACTGCTCAGAAGCGATAGCAAACTTGGGAGTCTGATAATATTGTCAAGTGTGGTTCAAACTAGAGGTGAAAGTCTATGAAATAGACTCAGAGATGTGTGGACTAGTAAAATGACCTTGGCTTCAGCTTATGTGCTATGCCATCTGTCTGCCATGTAGTTACAATTTTAGATAATAGTAAGAAGTCTAAGATAGAAGTGAGTGCTAATTTGGTGTGTTGCTGTTGAATACCAGTGATCGAGTTCAATAAGAGTTATCTTTGTCAATTATCAGGTTAGTGAATTACAATATAACTACTAGTCTTATATACTGGTACCTACTATAGGAGATGCTCAGAGTTTGAGTGGTATAGCTCCTATTGCTTGAGTGGAGGTTTTAGTGTTAAGACACCAACAGGAGTATGACTCCACTATAAAAGGTCAAGTCATATAGGAGTATCTCTATTATAGAAGACAGAATATTCAGATGATTACATCACCACTGTAAGGCATATTGCAAGTAAGATGGGCTTTATTTGGATTAGTTGTTGACAATGAATGTACCATGGGGATGTGTTTTCCAGACAAGTGGACTTGGTATATGACAGAGTCCAAGCATACCATAATAAAAATTATATTGTATATTTGATTTACAATAAGCAGATGTTAAATGTTCTTGTCAAGATACAATTCTCACTCCCTTCCAAGCTTAGGTTATTCATATATAAAGAGGGTTTGCAAGTGGAGTTGGATGAAATGAAGAGTTTATTAATCTTAATTACTATACTTTAGCTTTTATATTAAGATAAAATAATGAACTCAAAACCATCCAGAACTTGCATTGGTAACTCTAACTACTAAGCTTATATAGTTTAGATATTGAAGGATTTGGAAGATATTATGTATATACCAAGAGTTATCCACTCCACTTCTGACTATATGGTATAATTAATATTCTACATATCTAATATCTCATTTATTTATAGACATACCTTTGGCTGTTATGTTCTAGCCATTACTTTACACTTGATTCAATGATCTGCTTTATCACAGACCATACCAATTGTCAAAACTATGAAAGAGGAACTTAGTTTATTTCTATTTTCCTTCTCATTTTTATTTCTTTTTATTTCTTTTTTATTCATTTTTTACTTGGAAAATTAGGATTATGGTTAGCATGATATTACAGGTTACTGTCACAACTGTCACATGACCATGTAATATAGAGAGTGTTGTAGAAATAAATAATATTATACAGCAAGGCAACTACATATACTTAAACTACAGACTGTGGTATATAAGAAAGACTAGTGTATACTTAGGACTCCATCGAGTTCTCTTATGCCAACTCTAATACAAGATTTCTTTCCTTGACCTACTCTAAGGTCTTGTGATCATAATATTAAAACTTAATTCTCTTTTCTAAGACTGCTTAATACAAAGCCCTCTCTTATTATCTTTTACTCTCTCATCATTCTTAACCAAAGGTAATACTGTCTTTAGTCAAGAAGATTTGCCAGACCCTAGGCATAAAATGTATAATAGTTAAGTAGGGAAAGGCTAGGTTTTCTTATTACATTAAAGCCTACTAGTACTTTGGTATCATAATACCTTGTGTGAACATATTTGTTACATTCTTCTAGTATTAGCTCTATACTGTTGGCCCTCTTGTGATCAGTACACACAAAAGAATAGCAAGTGTCCTTAAAACTTTGCCTAGAATAGAATGGTTTTCTTAAGCCAAAATTATTTACTTTTCCCTTAAGACAATAGTTAGTAGAAGTAAGTAGTCAATAGATAGTATCAGGTAGAATAGGAAAAAGGCCCACTAGCACCTACTGATATTAAGTTAAGGAGTAAATATGAGTCTGAAAGTAAAACTAGTACTAGTTCTGCTCTATCTCTTTATATCTCATCACCACCTACATCATTACTACTATCATACAACATGAGTCAACATGGCTCTATTAATTATGAACAAATATAGAGGTAAGATCAGAAGTAGTAAAGCCACAAGTGTTCAATGGGATGGCAGGAAAATTTTCAGTGTTTGTTACAGTATGCAAGCTATTTTTAAGAATGAGGATAAGGGGAGATATAGTGGAAGAACAGGTTTAGTAGATATTCTCTTACATACAAGGAGAATCAGCAGATATTTGGAAGGAGAATATATTGGAGAATTTGAAGTTAGAAAATGTAGAGTATGAAACAGCAGAGGAATTTTTGGCAGATTTAAAGAAAGAATTTGAAGAAGGAGATCAGAAAGCAGTAAAAGTAGTAGAATTAAGGAAGTTGGTATAAAAAGGGAGGATAATGAAAGAATTTGTACAAGAATTCAGGAGGGCTACTAGAGAGTGTGGCTATGAAGGGAGACTATTGGTGGAAGAATTCAAGAGGGGAATAAGCAGAGTGATAAGAAGGATGTCGATGGAGACAGAAATGCCTCCAACCAGTATTGAATAGTGGTATGAACATACCACTAATCTAGATAGGTATTGGAGAGAAAGTAAGAGAGAAAAAGAGAGACTGAGGGGAAGAAGGAATACATAAGTCTAGGCTCCAAGACAAAACAATGAGGCATATCAGTAACAATGGCTATAGTCTCAAGTTTGGCTAAGGAAACAAGAAGCTCCTTACCAGTAGACATTAGTAGGATTTGCTCTAATAAAAGAAGTAGAAAGAACAAATACAGTAGTGATCTAGAGCCCTTTACAAAGCCAAGGAGGGGGAATGAGGCAGAACCCTTATATGATGGACATAGATAGGGGGAGGAACTGTTACAGCTATAATATTACAACTCAAAGACCTTAGAGTAGGTTAATAAGAAGAACCTTGTATTAGAGTTAACATAAGAGAACTCAATAGAGAACTCTGTACAAAATGGTCTACCTTATATACTCTAGACTGATGGTCCATGCTATACTACAATTAGCCTACTCTAAATAATCATGTATCTATCTTAAGACTAACATATGTATAACATACTATATAACATCATTCTTTCCAGAATCTTCTATCACTTTCTATTATGACACATGACCTGTGACCTTGTGATATCACACTTAACCCTAACCCTAGATCCAAAAATAAAAAATAAAAAGAAGATAGAAATAAGAAGGAAAGAAAATAGAATAAAACTAAGTCCAACTTCCATAATTCTGATATATAGGGGGTTTGGATATCTGGTGAGAAACTGTAGGAATTAGAGATTTATGAGATAAGGGAGAAGAATAGAGTATGGGGACAATTCAAACAATGGACAACATAATTTAAATGGGGAAGAAAGTTTAATAGTCCTTGATTTAACTCTTGTAACTATAATAGGTTTGCAATGCTTGCCAGAACAACAGAAAATACATCTTGCTGCAGCCTAAATGATGGAAACCTACTAAGAGAAGTGACTGTGAAGATTGGGTTGGAGATAAGTTCAGAATTTGCTAAGAAGTAGAGATTTAAGCTGAAGAAAATTGAAAGGCCTATATATGTGAGGAATGTGAACAGTTCCTTCAACAAGGAGGAATCTATTGAGTATGTGATAGAAGTAAATATTTATTATTAGGGATATAGGAAGAGGATGGAGATAGATATAATAGGAGAACAAAAGTAGAGTGTGATTTTGGGAATGCCATGGCTTGCATACCATAACCCTGAGATTGATTGGAGAATAGAAAAAGTAAAGATGATAAGATGTTCAGGGGAGTGTGGTAAGCAGTGAAGGCCAAAACAAGAAAAATCAGGGTGGAAAAAACAAAAGAAAGAAGAAAAGAAAGAGAAAGAAGAGAAGAAGCAGAATAAAGAGAAAGAAAAGAAGAACCCAAAAAAGAAGAGGATGATGGAAATAATGAAGGTAGCAGAAAAATGGAAAATATGGGACAAAGAAGAAGAAGTAGCAAAGTCAAAAGAGGAAGCAAAAAAGTTGGTGCCAGAAAAATTCCATAAGTGGATTCATGTATTTGAAAAGAAGTAGAGTGAAAGAATACCAACAAGAAAGGTGTGGGATCATGCAATTGAGATGAAGAAAGAGTTTGTACCAAGAAAGGAAAAGATGTATCTGTTGTCAGGGAAGAAGATGGAAGAGATATGTGAGTTTATTCAAGAACAATTGAGGAAAGAGTACATCAGACCATTGAAGTCACCTCAAATGGCACTAGTATTTTTTGTAGGGAAGAAGAATGGTAAGAATTGAATGGTATAAGACTATAGACATTTAAATGAATGAACTGTAAAGAATAATTACTCTTTGCCTTTAATTTCAGATATTATAAAAAATATAGGTACAAAAAAATATTTACAAAGATGAACTTGCAATGAGATTACAATAATGTATGAATAGAAAAGGAAAATGAGTGGAAGGCAGTGTTTACAACTCCAGAAGGGGCATTTGAACCTATGGTGATGTTCTTTGGACTCATAAATTCCCCAGCAACATTCCAAACAATAATAAATGAGATCCTTCAGAATTTAATCAATACAGAGAAAGTAGTAAGTTTCATTGATGATGTTATAGTAGGGACAGAAGAGGAAGAGGGTTACAATGAGATAGTTGAAGAAGTAGTAAGAAGACTAGCAGAGAATGACTTATATATAAAAGATACATTAGACTGGCCAACTCCAAAAAGAGTTAAAGACATATAGAAGTTTGTAGAATTGGTGAAATATTATCAACAGCTCATCAAAGACTTTACAATAATAGCTAGACCTTTACATGGTTTATTAAAGAAAGATCAGAAGTAAGATTGGACAGAAAAACAAGAGAAGACATTTTAGAAATTAAAGGAGAAGTTTACAAAAGAACTGGTGTTAGCAGCACTTTATACTAAAGCATGTGCCATAGACAAAAATGGAAAAGGCAGATGGACTTAGTAGGAGACTAGACTAGAAAGTAGACATAGAGACTAACAATAGTAATCAAATTTTAATTAAGGACCAATAGATTCATAGTTTAAGAGAAGTAGTAATAAAAAGATCAGAAGTAGAAAAAATAAAAATAGCTAGGAATAAGGACAAAGAAGTAGTTAGAGTAGTAAAGAAGATGAAGAAAGCAGAAGATGAATGGCAGATATAGGAGGATTTTGTTATGACCTTAGACTTGGCTCAGGTTGCAACTTAGACAAAGACTTGAGGAAGAATGGGGAAGATGTTCAATTGGTAAAGTGTAAAGAATACAGAGCAGTATCTATGCTATATATAATAATGTCCCATGAGGAAAGTATTCATAGTACATGAGGAAAACAAGTCATAGTCCATAAGGCTAAAGCAAGGATGTTGCACCAACTACACAAAGTGCTGACTGAGATACTTGCGGCGCAGCTGATCATGTCATCATTATCCTTTGACCAAGTCCATACTACATCCAGGAGGCATCAATTATAACAGATTTAGTGTTGAAGGAAGGAAAATTTTATATGTTAAAGGATGAGGAGCTAAGAGTAGAGATAATCTGGTTACACTATGATGTACTGGCCATAGAACATGGTAGAAGGTGGAAGACAACAGAGTTGGTGACTAGGAGTAACAAGGGATGTAGAGCAATATATAGAAGGATATGACATGTGTCAAAGAATGAAAAATAGGACAGAGGTGCTAGCAGGAAAGTTGAAATTGAGTAAGGTTCTAGAAAAACTATGGATGCACTTAACAGTTGACTTCATTACAAAGTTGCCATTGGTAGCTAGAAAAGATGCAATCTTAGTAGTTTGTAATAGGTTGTCTAAAATAAATCATTTTGTGGCAACAATAGAAGGAACTTTGGTAGAAGGATTAGCAAGGTTGTTTAGAGATGATATATGGAAGTTGCATGGGTTGCCTGAGAGTGTGGTGTCAGATAGAGGACTGCAGTTTGCAGCAGAGTTAATAAAGAAGTTGAATCAAATGTTGGGGATTGAGACAAGACTATTGACAGCAATTTATTCACAAATAGATGGTCAGACAGAACATATGAAATCAGAAGTTAGAAGAGTATCTCCAATTCTTTGTAGACCATAAACAAAAGGATTGGCCAGGATGGCTAGCTTCAGCAAAGTTTATAGTCAACAACAAAGTACATTCAGCAACAAAAGTATCTCCATTTATGGCAAATTATGGTAGAGAGTTGAGAATGGAAGCAGACATAAGGAAAAATGGAAAAATGGAAAAAGTAACAGAGTTTGTGGAAAGAATAAAGAAAAAGAGTGGAAGAAAGGAGACAAAGTGATGTTGAGACAAAGGACTTAGTGTTCAAAGAAAGACCAGTAAAGAAACTAGTGGACCAGTATGTGGGTTCATTTTTTATCAATGAGGTAGTATCTACCAATGTGGTTAAGTTACAACTGCCAACTTCAATGAGAATTAACCTAGTTGTAAATATCAGTTAGATAGTATGGTACAAAGAACAAGTAGAGGAGCAAAAGGTAAAAGAGGTGAAACCAGTACAAGTTGAAAGAGTTGAAGAGTAGGAGGTAGAAAAAATATTAAAAGAAAAATAAGGAGGATAGTGAAGTACTTAGTATGATGGAAGGAGTTTACAGCAGAACATGATTCTTGGGAAAGAGAGAAGGATTTAGAAAATATCAAAAATGTAGTAGCAGAATTTGAAGGGAGGTTAAGTGCAAAAGTAAGACAGCAAAAAAAACTGGACATGGTAGAAGAAAGAGGTTTCAGAAGAGAGGAATTACCAGGAAAGTATATAGCAAAGATGTTATATAGGTGAAATGATAGAAAATTTGAAAAGGAGTATTTAAAGGAGTTAGAAAGGAGCTAGTGAAAATGAATGTCAGTTTTTCCAGAGGAGAAATCTTGAAGGGAGGGTAATGTTAGAGTTGAAGACAGTAGACTTCAATTATTTTCTTTTCTTTTATTATTTTTATTTTTATTTTTATTTATTTTTTATTTTGGGACCTAGGGTTAGGGTTAGTGTGACATTATATGTTAATATCACAAAATAGTCACATGACATGACTTGTTGTCACCTATCAGTCACACTGTAGCAAGTTTTAGAACAAAATAATATTATATATCATGTTTTACACATGTTAGCCTTATGGATAATATATGGCCCTTTAGGGTAGGCTAATGGAACTGTAGTATGGACCAGTAGTCTAGCATATATAAGATAGCTAGTTTTGTACTAAGAACTTCATCAAGTTCTCTTGTGTTTTCCTAATACAAGGTTCTTCTCTTTGATTAACTCTAAGATTATTGAGTTGTAACACTAAGTCAGTAAGGTACAGAACACTTCTATGATCCATAACAATGCTCTTCTCTACATTTTTCTCAACTCCTTAAGAAGTTGATAAAGAGGTACTTCTTTGAAGTACCAAAGCTGAAATCCATATAGAGTAATGGAAAGAACACATGTTCTGTAAAGTAATTGTTTGTGTGTTGGAGATAGTTCTCTAGTTGAATTTCCCAACATCTTCATGCTTTAATAGTAGATAAAGCTCTGTAATAATGGATGTTTTGTTAAAATGAGAGTTTAAAGGAGGCAGATAAATGTTTTTTGTTGATCTCAAGATGTAAAAGACTTTCAATTTGTTATCCTTGATGACCAGGCTGAACTGGTTAAATAAAGATGAGATGATGTTGTAATTACAAAAGATGTTTACATTTCATTTTTCATAACTCTTTTCCTAAGAAACAAAAAGCCCATTGTCCACAAATAAAGGAATCAAAACTAGAATAGGAGATAAGATATTTTTAAATCTTTTTTTTGAATATATGAAAAATATGAGCAATATAAAAAGCAGAAAGAATAGGAAAAAGAGCAGATTCTTATCCTATATCTATATCAGCTTTAAAAAATGGAAATACAAACTAATTCCAAACATATTGGGTTTGTCTGTTAATTAAATAATTAAAGAAAAAATTTGAAATTTGAGAGTCAAAACCTGCTTTGTACAGAATCTTTGAAAGAAGCTGATAATTTAGAGATGGGAAAAATTAGGCAATGTTGAATGTAAGAGTGCTTGTGTGAAGGCCCTTAATCCATCTTACTCATATGATATAAGTGTCATATGTCAGATCTACCCATTCAGAAGATACATCTCTATAGTAATATTTTCATCTTAATATATACAAAACAAACCTGTCTTCTATGACAACCACTCTTCTTGCAACACATCCCTATGGTGGTGATGCAACAATCTAGCTATCAAGTCTTTCATGACAGAAATACTTCTATTTGACTTGGTCTTTTATGTCAGAGTTCTCCTATCTTACTCCTGTCAGTGTCTCACCACTAAAATCTTTGCTCAGGGTGATACACTAAAACCCTGAGTATCTCCTATATGTTTAACTTGTATATAATATTAGCAGTTATACTGTAATTTGCTAGTCTGATAATCAACAAAGATAATTCTTATTGAACTCAATCTTTGATGTTCAATGGCAACATACCAAATCAGCACTCATTTCCATCTTGGACTTTCATTTAATTCTCTAAAGTTGTGACCACATGGCAGATAGACAATGCAGTACATAAGCTGAAGCTAAGGTTGTTCTACAAGTTTGCATCACTGAACCAACCCTACAGACTTTTACCTCTTAGTATGAACTATACCTGACAATGAGTTAGAAATATACTGGTATTCATAGTTGATTGTTGTTTAATATCTCCCATTTGATTCAGATGAATAAAGTTCAAAATAATAGAAATATTTTAGGGGTATTATATGAAGGCTTATTAGACTTTGGAATAATTATTGACATTGACTTCTTGAAATGAAAAGGCTAATGGCCAAGATCAATATATAAATTTGCTATATTGACATTGTTAGCAATACATTTATCATTGTTTACCAATACTTTGAGATGACTCCAGAAAATATAGTCTGAATCTAAAGTGGACAAATTACTATATTTGTTGATAGCATCAATAAATTTGGCTTTGGAGAAAGAAAGCCACTGCATGTTGATGTGATGAAATTTCATCCAGAATTTGATGGCTTCTATAGCTGGTAATTTGCATTTCTTGACCCAATTCATCAAATTCCATGTATTACAAAATGAACTACTCACTTATTTGTGATATCTAAACCTTGGGTATACTTTCAGAGGTTTAGGAGTGATTCAGAAGTTCAATAATAATGACAATGATGATTAAAATCAATACAGATGATAAAGGATAAAGATTGATGATAACTGATGATAATTGATGTTGTCAAGTCTAAAGTCTAATCCTCAGACACAAAGGTATATATGCAAAAGAGTGATGGTCTGTACACAAGCTGTTTCTATCACATGATCAAAACTTGTACCTGATGGGAGCTGTCATCTGTCATAGCAGATGTCAGGCTAATTTTAGAAGGTAACTAATTATATCACTATATTGATATGCTTATATCTGTATCAATACTTATTGCTATGAGATATACCATATATCATTGGAAACAGTTTGATGAGCACCTTCCAACACAAGTTTGATTGTGTAAATCTGTCTAGCAGTTCATGAGATATTAGCAAACAAATATTTTACAGTTACTGATGACCTGATATCTCAGTTATTTGTTGTTGCTTTTGTACATCCCATGAATGTGTGGATAGCCTTCATTTTGGGCTTTCTAGTACAACTTAGTTTGTGAAAATTGGTCCACTGGTTGTGGAGATACAAGCTGAATAAAGTTTGTGACACCATGGTCTTTTGTTGGTTGATACAATTCCTTGAATTTTGTTTATTGAAAAATATGTGTTTATCCATTTTCACTGTTTTCCTGTATTTGATCCAGTCTATTCTTCTTCTAGATATTTGATACATAGTTAGATCTCTATTGCATTCCTCATTCCACTATGCCTTAGAGCATTTAGTAATGTTGACATATTTGAAATATTTATACCAAAGCTTCTCTGTAATAGAAGTAAACTCTTGAGTTACATCTTCCAGCATATCATGACTGTAAATAATAGTTGTGTTGATATATCCCATTCTATTCCTCAATTTATTAACAAATTCTTTTTCTTTCTTGCTATTCTTGACAATAGCTAGTTTTCTATCTTGAATAAATTCTTCCTTGATAATGATGTATACAGATAAAGGAGCATAGTCAGATGGTCCTCAAAGATCTGGTGACATTGTGTGATTATTAAATTCCTCTACATTTACATGGAGAAACATTAGATCTAATACCAAATTTAAATTTTAGGGGTTATCTGCATATTGTGTAGATACTTTATTAATAGATAATGATAGTTCTAAATTAAAACTGTCAGCTATTTCCCTAAGAGTATCTGCATATGTTAAATAATGCAGATACAAGAGGTTCCAATTATTATCTCTAATATTGAAACCCCTTGTCATGATTAAGATGTTGTTTAAATTCACTTTAGTATCCTTTAGATACTTTAAGATAGATTATTGATCATCTAAATAAACATTAATGAGAAAACACATAATGCCTCAATTGAAAAAGAAAACAAGATTAATGTCTCTGTGATTAAAAATGTCTTTTCTGAACAAAAAACATAACCTTATCAGCCTGATGTTGATGTAAGTGAAAACTCTTGGATAATCATTCTCAGTATGCAATGATCTTGTGAATATGGTCCACAATGGATAATTTGGAGCTCCTATGATTTCTTCTCCTTCTTTAAATATAGAGCTCAGGATACTGCAAATAATTAACTAGGGAGGTTCTTGAATAAAAAGAATGTTGAAGTCTTTGCTGTTTTCTCAAATAGTATTAGTAAGAAGTCTGTTCTTATGAACATTCTGTGAAAATATTTTTAGGAATTTTAAAATCATTGTTTTATACCATCTACAGATAAGCAAATTGAGTTAGCTCTAATTTCTCAGAGCTTCTGCAACTTCTTGCTATACTAATCTCTGTCAAACCTGTGTTTCTAGAATGGACAGTTGCTACTATCTGCCTGATGATTGTCTTTACAGTTAATATACTTGAAAGAATAAATACAAGATTCCTCTTTTTTTTTTCAAGCCTCAGCTTAAAGTTGGCTTTGCAACACCATGCTATATCTCTGTGATGCTCAAGTTTATGTGGACCATTGTATTTTTGACACTTTTCTCCATGCATGTAACATATAAATGTAGTATGCCTCCACTTCTAGCAGTTCTTGTACTGAAGAACACTAGGATTCATACCATTTTGTGAGTTCCAAATGTTGATCTATACCATGGCCATGTCAGATTTGGGAGATGCCTTGATAACACAAGAATGGAAGGCTAAAGCTATGTCATTGAAGATGTGAGTACTCTTGATTATACTTTCAATAATATTTGGCATAACAAGGAGATTAGTATCATCTATGAAATATAGAATATCTAGAATCAATATCTAGAATCTTGAGATTGAACTTTGATTATAGAAGCCTTGGTATCAAAATCGTGGACAGTGGACTTCATTTTTATTTCCTCTTTTCACTTTATTTTATTTTTCCTTTTTCTTTTTCATTTATTTTCTATTTTTAGAACAACTTGGGTTAGGGTTTATCAGTCATGCTGTCACAAGTTGATG
>Ga0157364_1000478_pt1 | contig 27480 bp, 25 predicted proteins | sample AttsexASBM2_FD_111476 | JGI IMG/M metagenome (GOLD analysis project Ga0157364, IMG submission 111476) | Fungus gardens microbial communities from leaf cutter ant in Ribeirão Preto, State of São Paulo, Brazil - Atta sexdens ASBM2 | ecosystem: Host-associated > Fungi > Mycelium > Unclassified ... | reverse complement strand
TAATTTTATAATAAAAAGTCAATAGTTCAATCCATGTTAAATTTCAAACAACAAGAGTATAATAATTGACTGTGTTATACTATATCCTTGTTAGAAATGCCCTATATGATTTATCATATATCTAATCTTTTTTTTCTATATATATATATATATATATGTATTAGCATGTCACATAAATTACTAGTGACTTTTTGTTCAATTTGAAATTTTGACTAAAAGGAATGTGATTATAAAATAATTTTTATATCATCTGGATTTTAATAAACATAGCACTCTATATATATATATGTATATAATGCAATATTGATATATTAGACTTTCATCTTTATAATAATAAATTTTGTCATTTGTTTAATCATTATGAAACATGTGCTTAACAAATATTAAACGCAAATAAAAATACTATTGTCAATCACTCATGCGAGATGATCCAGTTAAAAATTGACCCAGTATAAAACATGTTAATAATAAAAAATTAATAATTCTATCCATAATAAAATAATATTTATAGATACTTATTTATAATAAAATTAATCGGTGGTTAATTCAACTAATATAATTAAAGCAAAAATTTTTTTTTAAATTGTACACTTTATTATTTCTAATTTTTTCCATATATTGAACAAAAAAATTCGTAATTTTTATCTACAATTAATAATGAATTAATATGATAAATATTATTTCATAAATTAATCGATCAGCAAAATTTTAAAACGAAATTATTCCTATTTTTTGTACATATTCAATAACAAACATTTCTAAATATATTAACTGAATATATTATTAAATAATATACACTATTTATTATGTTTAATAAATATTAAATTAATCGAAATTTAAATTAAAGTCGCCTTAAAATCACAAACTCATTCCATTTTCCCTTGTCTCTTTTTGTATGGCATAGTAATAACGAATACCATTAAATATTTATTTGAAGATTCTATCGATTCATCGATTAATACGAATTTCCGTAGATATTCCCACGGGTAATGATACGAAGCGTAATCACCGCCGTGCCGTACGAAATTCGATTGAGTTCGCGACGTTGCGTCGCACACCGAGCATGCGCCCGTTAAAATCTCTACAATAAACACGATCGTCGAGCGCGCGGGTGTTTTTATCGATAGCACACAGTACACGTGATGCCATCTAACAATGATTTCTGTAACTTCTTAAGGAAACTCCGTCGATAATACAGGCTGGTTATTTACCGACAGTGACACTGCACGGTTCAGATTGTCGCGAATCGCCGTTATTTATCAGTGCTCTTATTTGTTTATCTTGCGGCTCTTGCCACCAAATTTGGCGGTTAAATTTTCAAAGCCTGGATGACAGATAACCTATGACAATCTGATGATTTATTTTTACGATGCTGGGCACTGCCGGAATAACTGCTGTACACGTTAAAAAACTTGGTAAGGGATATAAAAGGAAATAATTGGTTATTTTGAAAAATTTGATATGAACATACTTCTATTTTCTCGTTACTTTCACATTTCTTTTGCAGGCCACACTATTGAAGAGATACGACTGCGAGCTCTGGATAATATTATTTCCAAGTATGATTTAGGTTTTGTTTGTGATTGCGACGCTGTCAAGAGAGAGATAATCCAGAAGCTGTTTAATTGGTTTTCATTCGAGACTGCACCACAGGCAGAGAAAGTATTGAATTTGTTATTGTGGCTTTTAAAGGTATTTAGATTATCTTGTTGATGATTTCTGATTAATTTGAAGATCAAGAAAAATCTAATACTTTTTTAATATTTGTTAATTGAGTTTAAAATGAGATATTTCCGATATAAAAGAATCTATTTTAAATAGTGTTTTAAATTTTTGTAAAATTTTTTTATTTTTTAAATTTCAATATAAATAACTCTTTATTTTGATTAATATCATCTTTGCTTCAAGGCAGATGCAAACAGTTATTTGAATGCATTCGGCAAGTTGAAGTTTCAAAATGAGCTTTACGAATTGAGGCGAAACCTCTCTCCTGAATGGTACACAAAATTAGATGAAATTGAACAAGTTATTCTGCATTTAGAAAAGAGTCGGGTAAGTATCAAACATATGTATTAAAATATGACAATAGTTGTGCATTAATATTTTATATATATCAGAAATATAGAGATAATCATTACCATTGCAGGATGTTGCTACAGAATTTGATAGACATACAACACGAACACAAAATTATATTAGATATAAGAATAAGGATTATGAAAGAGAAGATTATGATAATTTGAATGATATTGTAAATCTGCCGTCTATCTTGGACAAGTAAGAATTAATATAGATAGAATAGCAAAATTGTTATTGAGTACTCATTATAAAAATTAGGATTTTTTTTCAAAAAGATGTGCGAAAAATTATTTTTTTCTTTTTCTTAAATAGCATACATGTATATTTTATGTATAGGTAGATTTTATATATAAAATTTATATTGAATATATATTTTAATATATTGTGTAAATGTTTATAGTACTACACCATTTAATACAACATTGGATCGTGAGATTGGTACACGAATTTCCAAAACGATAGAAGGTGGTATTAAATGGCTCGTAATGCCATGGCAGCCGCTAGTTACATCGGACAGAGGAGTACTTACTGCAGTTGAAGAAGCTCTTAATAATATTATCGATATTAATCATATACTACATACTTGTCAGTTTATAACGAATGTTATGATGCAAGATTTTCCAGCAGAAGTTTTTCTTCAGCGACCTGCAATAATCACGGTAAATATTTTCTTTTAATGAATTATATATTTGAATGATAAATAAAACACATATGTATCTATCTAAAATATTACAGATACTTCATGGTCTTCTTAACTCGAGCACTAGCTCAGAAACTAATGTTACATGTATAGTTCCAACTGTGTTAAGAACTTTGCGTAAATTAACTCGGTCTCTAAGGTTTCGCATTTATTATTATTGTGAACCATGTGTGGCAAATAAAAAACAAAAGGTAATATTTAATATTTTATTTAATTAATACAAAAAGTTATATCTAATACAATCTTTTTATGTTTAATAATATAATGATTTATTGATTATTTCTTTGCCTGCTTATTTTTTTATATAGTTATTGGGCAGTAAGTTAGATAGCAACGTTTACACATCCTCAGAAGGTGGAGACGGTCCAGATAGTGGTCTGCCCGAAGCAAACTATCAAGCATATCAATCAGCAGTGAGTAATTTTTGATTTTAATTTCTTATCAAGTTTATCATTCTTTACATTTTTTTATTATAATATTCTTGTTTAGGGGACTAGTGATAGAAGTCAAAGTATTAGTGAAAATATCGACGATTCTGTCTTACAGTTGCAGCAGATGCTTCTACCGATTTATTGTATAGAATCTTTGAAACACGTTCTTACCCAATTAAGCATTCCTATCGATTCCATATTTCCTCTACGAAACATCAAATATATTACGGATCTAACACATGAATTAGTACAATTGTTAACAATTTGTGTAATGCCGAATATATGGCTCTGCAATGACGGTACGGCATCGAAGATAAACGATGATTTGAAAGCGTTATTCAATTTAATGGGTGAAGTGATGGAATATTTTGGAAGCTGCAGTAATGTCGATCACTTGAGGATAACATACTTGTATCTTACTACTATTATTATGAAGTTATTGAGCAGTATCGTACCATTAGAGTTAGCGAACGCTGTTATACCGAATGCTTTGAAAGCATCGATAACAAATGCTGTAATGGACGCACCAATATATCTATTGTATCCAGCGTTGCATTCCATACTTTTAGAATATGCTCGTGTAAGTAATTCAAATCTTTTTCTTTTTATTCATTCATCGATATCGCCGATAACTTTTAATAATTTTTCTTTTTTTAGCAATTTCAAGACTCTAATCAAACAGCATCGATAAAATTATATGATGAAACTAGAACCGTTGCAAAATCTTTGCAATCAGCTATTTATATATTAAAAAATTTATCGGAGCAATCACCTTCGGAAACGTTAAGAATGTTACATGCGTCTAAATTGAGTCTCTCGTATCATAAAAATTTAATTTTCGTTAAAACTGCTATAAAATTTTTACAAGATATCCCGAAATATTCTTTAAATGATGAGGATTGTGCTTTGGCAACAAAACTGATATTGAATTTATTAGCAAATGCTGATATAGACGTTCGATGTACCACATATGTCGAATGCTACACTCTGATTAAGAGTATTCTGGGGATAGAATATAATAAATTATCATGGGAAAATTTGATATTTCTTCTTGAACCCAATGTCTTGACAGAAATTATTTCTCATGGTGCAAGCAGTGAAGATAGCAAGGTAATGAAAAATTTTTTATCAGGCAGGTTTGTTCGAATATCCATTATTGCAAATTATTATATGTAGAGTTTTCGATTTCACAATTTAATTTAATTTTAATTTGATATGCAGATAAATGAAATGTCGAGAGACATGTTGGTATTTATACTGAAAGGAAAAATACAAATGGGCGAAACTGGATGGTTAAAAACTCTAGAAGCTCTTATTCCTGTATTGTACCTTTTACAATGTCACGCTGATACCTATACACCATTAGGACAATGTATAACTAAAATATTTGATCCCGATGTTTCCAATGATATACAGTTGCCTTTTCTTGAGGTGATTTAACTTTATCAAAAACATTTATTCGTGGTCATTTGTTACGTGCTACATTATTTTAAATTTCAGGTGTTAAAAGGTAATTTAAGATTTCTCTATTCATCAAATAATGATATTCGAGAAGAAGCATTATGTCGATTAATCTGGCTCCTTGGGAAGGAAAAGGATTCTGTCCAGAAATTGCCGCGCTTATCATCTTTACACGGCTTGCCTCTTAGTTCACTCTGTATATTTGAGCGTAAAAATTTTGTTAAGCGATCAGAAGGCAATTATCAGGTTATATATTTGTATTCAGAATATTCGAAAATTTTTTACAGTCTTGATGAATCATTTGGCAGGAAATTGTCCTTTATATTTTAAATTATTAAAATTAAAAATTAAAGTTAAAATGTTATTTTATATATATATATATATATATATATATATATATATATATTTATAATCAATATATAATGATTTTGGGCCTAATTAAAAAAATATTTTGTGTTTGCAGAGAAGCAATATGTTATCCGTATTGGAAATGTTGAATGAACCAAATGTCGATCCGAAAATTCGAAAATCTGCATTAGTACAAATTAGTGTGATGCTTTCAGACACTTCTTTACATAAATTGTTTATTAATCAAGGTGGGCTGTCTTTGATTTTGGATATTTTCAATAAATCATTGGTAAGTTGATAAAAAACTGTACTTGAAAAAAATTGCAGGCTATTCTGTGATTTAAATACATTAAATGTTTTAAATATGTTAAATATTATTTTTAGGTAGAAAAGAATTATGTAAATTATCCAGATTCTGTGATTCCGATAATCAGCATACTAAAATTACTCGCATTTTTTGAATGTACCATACGACATGAGTTATCTCTCAATACTGATGTTTTTTTTAACATTATAAGAAGTATGTATATTTTGATGTTTTATTCCTTATATTTGTTCAAATTTAATTTAAAGATATGTATCTAGTAAAATTTCAATGATATTTTAATATAAAACTTTACGTTTTTAGGTCTCTTTTTGTTTCCAAACAACGAATGTGTGAAATCCGATGGCGCGCAACTATTGTGTTTACTACTTTATAATGAATATATTATAAGAGTTAGTGAAAGAGATATAGAAAATAATATTGCGTCACATATCTCGTTACCATATATTGTTGTGACAAACATGAAACTACCATTTGTATGCAGATCTCATTGGAAGACGAGTATACATAGGCGATCTGATATGTCATGTAAGTAATTATACTTATAAAACATTTTGTAAGTACAAAATTATAATAATTATATATAATAATTATTAACTGAAACTATATTACTAACCTTGCATGATTTTGAGTTATAAAACTAAAAAATAAATACCTTATTATTTTATAATTTATAGTACTTCATGGCAGTAATCCAGTAGTCTTGACTTTCATTAGACAATATTGGGCCTGGGAATGGAACAGTGGCGCAAACATGTTATGGAAATGTTTAGATGATTTAAAGGATTCCGAAATTTCACAGAAACTGATGATTCTTGAAAACGATCTTCTTTCTTTACGATATAGTTTTCCTCAATACTGTTGTCAACAGCAACTTTATAATATTCAAAATTCTACTACACATTATAGCGTTATATGTGCGTTAGATTATCTTACAATGTAAGCTATTATTAAATTATTAAGTTAATAATTATTATTAATGCTATTTTTATTACAAATATATATATATATTACAGTATATTATTCATTATAATTATTTAAAATTTTGCAGGTATTTAAAATTTTACAAAGTACTTAATACTCAACGAACTGAAGAAAAAGATATCGAGTCACTTCCATGGGAACAAACATTCGAACGATTTTTATTATCACATCCCACAAATAAAGAGGACAGTGACTTATTTGTGGACGTTCTAATTTTTCTGCAATTATATTTAAATGTTGCAAAACGAGGTAAAATAGCTTGGATAATGACGCATTGAGAGATCTTTTTTTTTTTAAAATATGAATTATATTAATATAATTCTTTTTTCTAATTCTCAGAAAAAGGTTCATGGATCAGTAGAATTATGAAAAACATGACGAGATCACTGGCAGATTTATTTAAGAACTTAGAAGTTGACAATCAGAATGTACATCAATCCACACTCAAATTAGTACGCACATGTTCAGCGATTGAAAAAACGCAAAAATTGAACGACGAACCTAAAAACACCTGGATTCGATTTGTAGAATTCGTTGTTTCGACATTATGTTTTGGAGATCAGCAGCATTTCTACAATCTCGGTATTAATATTTCGTTTAAATATATTACATCTAAATTTTTAATGATGCTTTTATTTTATAGTGATATTTTATAAAGCTTAATGTTATAAATGTGCTTTTTTTTCTTTTTTACAGCATATCTTGATTGGTTGCTAACATGTTTGACGTATTTGATTGGGCAGTGCGAATGGGGAAATCATAAGAATCTATTATTGTCGCTTTGCAATACGCTTATTGAGCCGATCGTGTCTTTTCATGGTGCTGGTGCTGTCAGTTTTATGGGTTTATCAATAACCAGAAATTCAATAATATGTCTTAATCATTTATTGCATCAAATGCAAGTCAATTTTAATAAAAATGTGAGTATTTTCTATTTTATAGTGTTGATTTGATATAGTTGTTTTGAAAATTATATGTTACATACGAGTTATTATTTATTAATTGCGAATTATAAATCATTTTTATATTCGTTTTCACGTTAATCATTAATGACAATGTAAGCGAATAATACGATTATCATTTTAGTCATGGATAGTATTTTGGTGCGAAGAAGGCCGTTCGTTAAATTGGCTACCCATGTTATGGCAAAATAGAGATCCTTTGGTACGCGCTTCGGCTTTACAATTATTGGCAGGTTTGATGAATACAGTACATACTGCATCGCAACTCTTCAACGCAATTGCCATGGCACCGAGTGATTTGTGTCACACATTGCTCCAGTGCATCACAAGCAGAGATGAATCTTGTTTAGTGAGAGAACAAGCGTGTATTGCGTTTTGTAACTTGCTAAAAAACTGCAACTCTATGACTTTTCAATGTGTAAGTGCGAAAATGATAAGAAGGCATTAGTGTTAAATTAAAAAAATGTCTATCTTGAAATAATATCACACAAAGCATATTCGTATTTTAATATTATATAAAATATTACATTTTTTACATTTCTGAAATAATTATATATATTTAAGGATAATCTTTTTCTACTAGGATGATTCTTTACAACCACAAGCTATTCTGATGCATATCGAACAACGCAATATATATCATGAAATCAGTATACTATGTTCCAATATTTATATGTTGACTACTTTGGACGCGGAACAATCAGAATGTCAAGAAAACGATAGCAAAACAATGATTCCGCAAAGTTTGCAATCTAGTTGCATTTCATTAGTACCACGCACCGTATCGCACTTATACAATTGTCAAGATGAGTTACAACTCTGTAATTATATTATTTAATTGTATACTTTAAAAAGTTATTGTATATAATTTTATTTTTATTTAATTTTTGTTTATTTTTCCTAGTTTCCGGCAGGGTTTCAGAAATAACGGATGTGGACAATTTTATGGAATCAATAGCAACGCCTTCACTTATTACAGCTGCTTGTAACTTATTGAACAATTTAATATTCATTGGACAACATGAGGTGATACGGCAAATTTACGAATATTCCATCGATAAGTATTTACTTGGGTATGTACAAAAATTATATATATATATATATATATAACATTAGATTATCTTTTTTCATCTCATTTAATATCTCTTCTTTCGTTTTAAGATGTTTAACTGAGATTCCGAAAGATATCAGAAGCAGGAAAAATTTGAGTCATTATTCTGACACACTAGAGATGTATATTAGCATTTGCACAGTTTTAACAAATTGTATCACGCATAGCAATGAATACGCAGCCGTCGTACTTTTTTCCTCTGATTCGCTTTATACTATATTTTGCTTCCTAAATATCGATTTCTATCGTACGTATTTTAATATGTATTTTAATATTAATTACGTATTTTAATATAATCATTAATTTTAAATTATTGAATTTTAAATAATATCCCACATCCTTAATTAATGCAGTAATTTTCTTAGAGTTTACTGAACCGCGTCTGATATATCTACGCAACAGATTCTGGACAGAGATTTATAATTTTGTGGCTGTGCTTTCATTAACGGAGGACCAGCACTTTGAAGCCATTCAAAGCGCGTTAGAATTATGTGGCCCTGAAACGGTCATGATTTCCATTTGTTTCTCAATAAGAGACTCCACGACAGATTTGAGAATGAGTGCTATTAGTCTCTTAACTTTTCTACTGTCTCACGAGATTCAGAAAGATTCCCTGGGAAAAAATAGCACGTTTTTATTACAAACTGTGCTGGATACTAATATGGCACATGTCTCGATTGAAAGCAAGGATGGTACTTTGCGAGATGTCATATCGAACGTCAACAAATTATCAATAAGAGACGCGAACGCGCATTCCAGAAAATCGAATGAAAGCGAGAAAGATTTGCTTGCGAAAGACGATAAGCTACCGGATCAGGAACAAGCTACTACTATAGGAGACGAATTATGTGGACTATTGCTATATCTTTTCATCGCTCATAGCTATACAAAATCCAAAAAGAGCAACAAACAATCAGAGGACAAAGATCTCATTGTAGGCGCCCTTACCAATCTACTATGCGTGTCAAAGAAGGCGAAGCGAACGGCGTTATGGAGTAATCTTTCTGAGACTGCGTTGATGATCCTAAAAGAATTGTATGTCAAATTGAATCTTCAACCATTTGAGCTTTACAAGAAGCAAGCGGAAAAGAAGGTAAAGGAAGACTAACATATTATGGAATCAATTTCTATACGAATTTATAACCACTTTCTTTTTTATTATAGATTCATCCTCTATTACACGATGTGAATTGTATCTTCATACTTCTGATGAATTTTATGTGTGGAGACGCGTGTGTCAAGGAAAGTTTAACAAAGGAAGGCTTAGCAGACGTAGTACATAAGTTATGGGCTTGGATAGCGCTAAATAAAATAGTATCAACGTCCGCCTTAAAATTACTGGCGACATTTACGACGAAATGTAATGTTGGTAAGATGATTTAAAAACATTAATTATATTGGTGGCAAAGATATACGATTTCTCTGTGTCATTTTCAAATTAATTGCGTTTTAATTTTATCGCATTTTTTAGCCGCACAATCCTTAACATTAACAACCATATTACCGGGAAGTGGATTAAGGAAAACGCCAAATACGCTCGCGTTGATACATGTTATTATACAAGTAACGTGCAAAGAAATAGAAAGGGCCGGTCAAATTTTCGATAATCATAAGATGCACTTCGCTTTCCACATCCTGCGAAACGCGGTGCATGTTCATGAGTGTAGAGTCTGCATTTCGAAGGTAATTACATCATTACTGTTATTGCAATTACAAGAATAGTTTTGAAGCAATGAGACTCAGACTGCGTTTGCTTTGGGCGCTCACGCGCTAATAAAAATACATGCATAAATTTCATTCTATCTTCCTTTGGCATGGTAATGAATGATACAAATAGAAACTTACAGAACGCACTAAGCAAACAGTCTTAATAATGTGCTTAGTAGTACGAACATTTCCAAACGGATTAACTATGAATTAATTGTTCATTTTACAGAGTAATCTTCTTCAGTTTTTTACCAAGATACATCCCACTATCACCAAAAGAACGAAACCATGGCCATTAGTGGAAATGTATTGTCTAGAGTTTTTATTAGATTTTTCTTACTACGAGGAAGGGCAATTGTGCGTGCCAAAGGTAAAAAAATAGAGAAATATATTATTAATAATATAGTTGCTTGATAACTATATATTTTTTAGGCCACTGATTCTCTAGACGTCCTAATGTATTTAGCAAAATGTCCTTCATCAACGAACAGAGTACTTGCAATATCGATATTACGCAATTTAGCTTTTAATATAGCGAATAGACCTCGGCTTCTTAGTTCAGGTAAATATACAAGTACAAAATATGCAGGATAGGTGCAATGATTTATATTCATTGCATATTACACTATATTTGTTATTTTACAGTGGATTTCATAAATTTGTTGCACGACGTTTTCAAGAATGGATCATCGTGTGAGATCAATTTAGCTGGCTCCATGCTGTGGTCTTTGATCAGTAACAACCAAAAAGGAAAACTTATTATGCGAAGTGCCGGGTTCTCTCAAAGCATTCGGGAAGCTCTTGGCAGATTTACGTTGTCAAGTATCGATGCTAGTAAACAGGAACAGGAATTAGTCAAAGTTCTGCAATATGTGCTCACTATTCTCAGTCCAATCGAAGTAAAGAACAGTGATGCTCAACCTAGTTGATATTTTAAAGAATGATCAAATATTGTATATACATATTTATTTTTTATTTTCGATTGACTGTAAAATAATAAATTCGATGATTATAATATTTTTTATATATGGAACATTGTATAGTTATATTATTGTACGCATTTAAAGAAACGACTTCGTACAAACTCTGTTAATATAGGTATATACATACTTTTTGAACAAATGTTTAATGTCATATAATATTTTACATTATATTTATATTATATAATATTTTTAACAATTCTTTATAAATCTATGTTGTGTATTTAAATGATTGAAGTATACACAAACATTTTTTCCTTTTTCCCTATATTACTTTTGTCGATTATTATTGGATGCCTTTCATTTAGTGATGTAAGTATTGTTTTGTTTTTGTTACTCATGGAATGTAAAGGATTTGTGTCGACTTGTGTCATTAAATCGAGAGCATCTATTATCAACCGTATTATCAAACTTTTCATGGTACAATGTCGTCTTCTAACATTTTCATCAAAATGACAGGAATGCAGAGTTCCAATTGTGCGCATGCGTAGAAAATGTTAGCGACACTCGACAGCAACGCCAGCGACGCAGGTTTGCTTCTTTTCATGTTCACGTTGAATTCGCGTGTACGTCACCGCGACAAATAAATTACGAATCGCAGGTAATCTTTCGTGATAAAACCCATCAACTTCATATTAATGCGGTGAACGGTGCGTTAAATCCATTTGTGTATCCTGATGATGGTATTTAAACGCTCGGCATGAAACATTCGTGAGATATTTGCGATGCGAAATGAACCGGTGCAATCGTTCCATCGTTTTTTTCACCAGCTGTTTTCCGCTTAAATCGCAAAAAGTGTATTGCAAAAATATGAGCGTTACGATATAATTGAAGAATCTTATAAAATTGATTTTTGTGTATAGTGCAACAATTAATTTTTATCTGTTTATTGTGCTTTGTATGAAGGTTAGATTAGGTTATCTCTCGTGGTATTCGTAGTGTTCTTATAAAAATAGAGAAACTATTATAGGAACTCTAAGCATTCATGGATGAAATTATAATATTTAAATTTGTATACCTTGTAACTGTATATTTACTTTTAGTGTAGTAACCGTGTGTTTATTATATAATTGGTTGCATTATACTTGTTGAAACTTGTTTAAGCTTTCTGTGGATATGCAATTTGTACTTTCCAGCAAAAAACATAATAGATCTGTTTTATTCAGCTGAACTTTGTGCACAGTTTATTTTTTTTTTTTTTTTTTTTTGACATTGAAAAAGAAAGCAAAGCTAAGACTATGTATTAATAATTTTTATTCCATTATAAAAGATTTAGCTAAAAAGAGCAAGTCTAATACATAACAAGTCTAAATGATTATTTCATTTTTCTTTAACATTAATAAATAGTAAGAATATAATGATTTATTATGTTACACTGTAACTTCTTGTTGGAAAGTATTTAATTTCAAAGAGTATATCGATGAATAAAATATAATTGCATATGTAAATATATATAAGCTGTTTGATTAATGCTTGCAATGTTTGGCTTTCAGCCATGGTGCGTATGAACGTTCTTAGCGATGCCTTGAAGGCAATCAACAATGCTGAAAAACGTGGAAAGCGGCAGGTGTTGTTGCGACCTTGTTCTAAGGTGATTGTCAAATTCTTGACTGTCATGATGAAGCATGGTAAGTGATATATTACATATATACTTATATAATTATATATAAATATAAATATGTATATATATTTATAAATACATATATATATATTTTTTTTTATGCAGGATATATTGGAGAGTTTGAAATTGTGGATGATCATCGCAGTGGGAAAGTAGTAGTGAATCTTACCGGAAGGTTAAACAAATGTGGCGTCATTTCACCTAGATTTGATGTACCTATCAATGACATCGAGAAGTGGACCAACAATCTCTTACCTTCTCGACAGTTTGGGTAAGCCTTTATTTATTTGTAATATATATGAGAAATTATCTCTTATCTTTGCTACATAAAATATAAATAGTTTTGTTTCTGTTTATTAAAATAAATTTATATAATATATAATACTAGTATATTATACTAGCAAGAATAAAATTAAATAAGAAAGTATATTTAAAAAATTACTCAGTTCAAGTTGAAAAATATGCTCAAAGTTATTATAAGATTATTATTGAGCATTTACGTGTTCAGTGTAATGTAATATTTTAATGTATGAATTGTGTTAATTAAACTTTAAAGGAAATAATTATATAATACACATTTATTTTTATTTATGTTTCAGATATGTTGTATTAACAACTAGCGGAGGAATTATGGATCATGAGGAGGCGAGGAGAAAACACCTTGGAGGAAAAATATTGGGATTTTTCTTCTAATTTTTTAGTTAAGTAAATAAAGATGTAAACAAAAAATGTACGTCTAAGTAATCTTTTGATGAAAATCGAATACTTCAATCCATGAAAATTTTTATTCCATTATAAGTTTTATATGGTATACTTTTGAGATGTATTTTTTATGAGCATCATTTTTTTGCTCAAGATTTCTTCGCTCCATTGATTAATTCCAGTAATGTAAGCAGATTTGCTTGTCTCGCCTGTCTTATTATATCCCTAAACAATCACCTCGTAATCATTGTGCTAACATGAATTATAAATGAGAATACATTGATGGATCTATTTACCGGGAGCAGAAAGGAGGAGGAGAATCAATGAGGCCATCACGAGTCAAAATACGTCTATCTAGGAGTTGAATCAAATATTCATAAGGATCGTAGGGTCGACATAGCAGAAGCTCGCCGAGCAGAGAATCGATGATGTCGTGAATCCCTTTTCGTTTTAAATACGACTCCGCATCTTGCATGTTTCTTGGCGCATGTCGAACAGTATTTTTGGGATACACATTGAACGTTTCTCCAGTTTCTCCTCTCCTTGCTTCGAAGGACACTTTAAATAAGTCTCCATCCTCCATTCGTCATGGATTCGGAATTCAAATAATTCGTGATAGTGAAGTTTTTACGCGATCGTCCAATCTCTATCGTTTCTCCTTCTCTCTCTCTCTCTCCTAGCTATTTTAGGTAAAAATGCAAAGTTCCTGACTCAAGACTGCCAATCTGCGAAGTAATATAATAAATTTCTCTATTATATTTGACTTAAAAAGTTACCAATCGAAAAGTAAATTGTCCTAGATAGTAACAGATATTTTCCAAGACATTGTTTGAAATACTTCGAAATAGAAGAAATCTACTGTATCGATACTTTCGTATCTCTCTCATCGTTGTTCAAGGTTCAAGGACCGCAATTGTGACAAGTTGATCATTTATCCCTGATTTCTTTTAATTAGTCTGACGTCTCATCAGTCTACGTCGATCTTCAGCGGTAATTAGTACTGTTTCTGCGCAGCTGAAAGATTCGGCGAATCTATAAGCCATGGCATTGTTGAGAATCAGCAGTATGGAAATGTTGAATACTTTGATTCGTGTCTCGCGCACAGGTACAAATTACTTTTTACAAATTGTATTATTATTTTGCTTTGTTTTCCATAGATATGTTTGCAATATATATTGCAAAGATTCAAGTTGCCATCGTTTCTGTTTTTGCAATTTAAAAGATAGTGTTGAAGATACTAAGAAATGACAAAGTTGCATATATAGTCTGCTACATGTAGTTTGCCACATGTAGTCATTCTAACTTTCTAATTTATCATGATTGTATCAGATAGTGCTTTTTGTTTTTAGAAATTATTAAAAATATTTTGTAGAGCATTTGCAGTATTACAGTATATAATTTAAATTACATATTTTCTTTCTAAAAAAAAAAAAAACCATAAAATAGATATTAATATATTTATCTTAATGAGAAATACTAGCTTTTTCCATCAAAAGTATTCAAATCATGTCCACATCTTAATCTTTTATCACTGAGATGTATACATTTATAAGAAATTTATAATTCTTTTAAACTTTATGTACAGGTTTTTAAACAGTTTTTAAAGAATTTTGCTCAATGTTTATTGTAATATATTACCTTATCCTTGTATTACTTTACGTCACGGTCATGATGGTCATTTTACATAATAATCTTTATTTTAACATAGATATAATTTTAGCATAAAAACTTGGTTGTATACATTTGCCTATTTTAATTTTATTATATCATATTAATTTTTGTTTTTAATTAACGTATTTCTTAATTTCTGCTTTATATGTGACATAATATATAAAATGTAATTATAATAAAACATATTTTTCCATTTTATTTTGCTTTCTTTTTCTTAAAATATTAATAATCTTGTAATTTAAGTAAAAAATATAACTTATACACATATAAATATTCATTTATTAACTTCTAGTCTTTTGACCTTGGAAGTTTCAGCATAAACTAACTATACTGTCTTTGTAAAGACATAGTTCTTTTGTTGTATTTTCTATTCATTTTCAAACTTTTCCTCTTTTTTCTTTTTAGGCTCAGTTTCACAACTCATGATTAACTCATAAGGTTCAACTTATTTCTCATTTTTTTCCAATTCTAGAATTGAAAAGAAATAATGAATAAGTTGAACCTCTGTTAAGAGTTAATCAGTTGTGAAACTGGATCTTAGTCTTATTCAACGTTTTATTCTTTCTCTTCATGCTTGTCCTTCATAAAAAAAAATAAATCTCTATATAACAAACTTTTAATATAACGCAATAAATATAATGTGTAATATGTTATAGTATCATAACATTAAGTTTTAATTGTAGCATTCTTGGAGATGCAATGTGCGACTTCGGCGGCAGTTCACCGGAAGCAGCAGCACTTGTTGCACTTGACTAGCGCACGTTATTATCCAGATCCACCAACTCTCACTTTGCCGAATAACGTTTGTGATATCTTTGCTAACGAGACTGGTCGCTTCACACCGGAACGCGCGCGTGACATTGCGCTATATACCGAGAACGGTGGAATCTCTGTTTCCACAACAAACTGCTCTGGATTTCCCAAGATCCGCGATGACAACCATGTGGATTCATACGATTGTTTCGGCGCAGTCAGTCTGAATGGCACAATGCAGAGCAACGTGCCGAAGCCATTCTCTTCATGTGGCAAATCCATGCATCTTAACATGCCTGGTGGACAGTGGTCCCGCGACGACAAATACATCGCCGAGGACATGCAACGCTCTCATTACCGCAAATTGTCGTGTAAGAACGACCTTTGACTGGATTCTGGAGGGTAGAGGTGCTTTCCTCATCTTCGCTTCCTTACGATTTTGCATCTTTATAATGTCCTCGCTGTTCTCTGAATCCTAGAAGATAATACAATACTTTGATCTTGGAATTCTATATTGGAGAATTAGAGGACATTTAATCAATTATGAATGTAAATTATCTGAATATCAATATAGAATTATTGATATCAAATTAAATTAAATAAGAGCTTTCGCTGGTGTTATATAGATCTGAGAATCTGATAATTTATATAATTCGCTAGGATTCAAAGATAAGCATCCCAAAAATTCATAATATTTCAACAACAATCTAATGTTACAAAAGTTTATAAGAGGATTTTGTCTTCTTCTTGTGTTAATGTTATATCAATATTATATCAATATTAACACACATTGGATAGTCACAAAAGCTTTGTTGAAGATTTTTATACACTTGAGGATTTGCAGATTCTTAAGTTGGACTTTTAAGATAAATAAGAATTGTGCAAGCTTTTGTGGCCATCCAGCTTTAAAAATTCACATTAGGCAATTATATGTCGCTCAGGTATTGCAACTAATGCCTTCATAACGAGCCCGCTTTTACGAGCGACATATTGGCCAATTTATACCACCAGAATAAGCTACTCGACCAACACTTCCAAAGACTCCCAGAAGGATCAGGCTACGATGCCGGTCGCAATGATGTCAAAGCGGGAAAAATTTCGCCTATTGTTGAGGGATTATGGAAGCACTCTGCTCGTCTTTCATATCACTGTATCGCTGATAAGCCTCGGTGGTTGTTATATGGTGGTCATTAGGTCAGTCGTGCGATCCCTGTAATAAATCTAAAAATCGCATCTTCTCTTTTCTAACTTAATATTTAACATTAAAAAAATATTTAACATTAAAAATTTAATATATATATATATATATATATAAATAATCGAAAATAATTCATGTATGATCAAAGATTTTAATCTAAATCGAAAATTTCATATATCAAGGAAATACTTAATCAAGAAATACTTTTTTATCACTTATTTTAAAAAAATATTTGATCAAGTGTCATTTATTTTTAACAAATGATTGGTTAAAATTTCTCAAATGTGCGACTTCTGGAACATTTTTAACTTTCCTGGTTCGGTTTTTTAACAGTTTATATTAATTTTTGTATATACTAATTTTTACACACAACATGACTTTCAAAATAAAATTCTTGAAAGAGAAAATGAGAGCTTAACTGTATCATTTTATTTTTCGAAATTTATCTTGAGAAAATTTATTAAAATTTTTTTCGACAATTCGAATTCTTGTTTTCAGTGGAATCGATGTAACACCATTTGTACAACAGTGGACAGGAGGAAACGAACAGGTAGAAAGTCTGCTGAAAGTTTCGACGGACTTCATAATAGCGTACACAGTTCATAAATTGCTCGCACCTGTTCGAATAGGAATATCCTTGTCCGTAACTCCAGTGCTTGTCAAATATCTGAGGAAAGTAGGCTTGCTTAAAATATCGAAAAAAAAATCAGTACTCACATCAACATCTTCTATCAAATCACCACCAACATCTTAAGATAATTGTTTTTTTTAAAAAGATTTTGTTATTAATGTCATATTTTGATGAGAGATGAATAATACTTTTAAATACGGTATTAGCATTGTGAAAAGAAATTATTAAGAATAGTCGCAAAAAGTAAAATATTTGTAAATTTAATATACTTATAAGATATTTGTGTATCTTGTAAATTAAAATAAAATTATAAATCGACAGTTTTGATAATAGAAAAACTTTGCTACTAGATAAAATCGACACGTATAAATATAGGCAAGACTATTATCTTCCTCTGTATAATTTAATTAAAAGTTTAAAGTTTTAATGTAATTCTAATCTATATTATGTAAAAGGTGTAAACATTTATATTTGTTATCAGTTTTATAAACAAATCTGTAAATAAACATGCATGTTATTTAGACAAAACGAATTGAGCTTCACATATGCATCTCTCGTTTATTATATAAAGAATATAGTGATCATAAAATTTACATAGTTTTGTATCTCGCATACGACGGAATCGTATAATACGTTTCGCGTATGCCATAATACATAATAATCACGCATATCGCATTCGCAGCACAGAATTTTCGTACACAAAAGCTCGGTAATTCCAATTGGACGAATTCGCGGTTTGTTCGCGAGTTAAAGCCGATGGCAGAAAACAAGACTTAGAATGTTTACGTCTTAGATGTGGACGTAGAGTAAGGAAAAACATAACTTGTTCACACATAAAAAAGTCGTAAAGGACTATTATGTAGATGTGGAAACCGCATGCACAATAGTCTTTCACAATTTAAGTTATACTTTTTCTCTATCTTACCCTACATCTAAGATTCGTAAACGTCTCGTTCTTTATCATCAACCTAAATTTCATCATACATAAGACGTCAATGTATATATTTATATATATATATATATATTTATATATACAATTCTTTAAAAAAATATAATATACATAGAAAATAGAATTAAAAAATATTATAATTATATACAATGAGTGTGTGAACTTAAAGTAGTACACTTCTTACAAATAAAATCTTACAAGTTAATCTCGTTGAGATTTTGTCAAGATGCATCCTCGACATTACAATCTAGATGATAATACATTCGTCGCGCGGAAAAAGGATCTCTACAGCAAACATAGATACAAAAAAAAACAGCTGACAAAAACTATCGAAGTCTCTTGAATATCATCGTATTCTTTTATGTCCCTCAGTATTTCATAAAAATAAAGCGTAATAGATTACGGTACTCCATCATGATATTAGGATGGAAAGATTCGGCAGTATGAATTAATTGTTAAGACGTTTAGATCTTTAATTCTTAGGTATAATTAATTCGGTTGGATATATCAACGTATACTAATGTCAGTTATATAAAAGTCTACTTAAGTTCAAATATAAAAGCATGATGCAAGCGCTTTGATTAATGAAATGTCTAAACTGCATTCTATCAAGCAACGCGATAATTTTACTTTAGCATCTAGTGCGTCTGACCATTTATTATGTATACACCTTTATATTTATGCCATGACAATTCTTAATATGCAGTATGCGCTAGTATATATCCAACTGAATTTATTACTAAAAGTCTTAATTCTCAGATTGTATTGGATTGTAGGATCCAATTAGCTGCTTTGAAAACTTTGAACACTTGATTTATTTGCTATAGCATTTGAGCAATTTCAACTTAAATGTAGGGACTTGAGTCATTCATAAAGAGATGAGATACGCTAGTAAAAGAACAAACAATATAAATCGTCTAATAATACTTTCAAACTCATCAACATACAGTCCAAACACTTTACGAGTCGTAGATCGTTTATAGAAACGCGAGATAAAAAACTTATTTGGCACAGCGACGAATATTAACATATGTCTAATTATTCATGAGATAATCATAAACACAATCCGAAGTGTTGTTGCAACTTTCATACAAATCGATTTAATTAATTAATTTGAATCAAAGTTGAAAATAAATATAAATTTGCCTAAAGATTCTTAAAAATTAAAAACAAATTTTAAATAATTAATGAATGATGTATATAAATAAATTCGAAAAACAATTTTTAAAAAAATTCCATGTATTGATATCACACAATAAATTAACATTTTTGTTTAAAATTAATGATTTTCCAATGTTAATAAAAAAATAATGCGTTTTAGTTATGCTTTGCATTATAAACTGAGATGTAACACTCAGAAATTCGGGAATTCCTATCAGCGATCATGCGGCTGTCTTACTAGCTGAACTTACACATTTTAACATCATTATAAAAGTCACGATATCGTATGTGTTTTACCTCCACATACATATCGAAAAATTCTCTTACTTTCTTAACTGCACATTAAGTTACAAAGAGCTATAAAGTTCAAGAAGCAAAGTAAAATATTGAGAAAAGGACATTAGTTTGTTTTCGTCTAAATGTTTTTTGAAAAGATTTAACTCATCATGTATAATTTACCTGATCGTTCAACAAAAAAAAAATAAAAATAAAAAAGTATATCTTCGTGAACAAATGCAGCTGTGGATTTAAACGTAGGCTTCAGTGCGATGACCTCGTATGTGATGGAAAAACTGCTGCCAACTGGTAAGCGTCTTCTTAGACCATACCCAGAAGCTGCTAGTAATGCCCACAATCATCGCCATGAGGTATTTGATCATGAAAATCTCGAAATCGGGTTTACGACCAAGATCGCGAATGCGCTCGCCGAGAGGACACGGCAACGAGTAGAGTACCTGCAGGCCCGGTCGCGAGCACATCTCCAAGTTCCACGTAAGCATCCATTGATCGAAATACGCTTGCTCATAGAAAAGGCAGGCGATTACGACTAGAGCAGGTACAATGTAGAGCACAGAAAAGATGCCGATGCGAATCATGAGTTTCTCGAGTTTATCAGTCTTTGTACCGTCATGCTTCATCACCGTTCGAATGCGGAAGAGCGAGACGAAACCTGCCAGCAGGAACACAGTGCCCAATAAAAGATAAACGCATAGCGGTGCCAGCACAAAACCCCGAAGAGCCTCCACGTTCCAAAGACCAACGTAGCAAACTCCGGACAATATATCACCTACAAATTAAATTAGAAAAATATAATTTATATAAATATATATATATATATATACATAAAATATAATTACTATACATAAAATATAATTTCTAACATAAAAATAATATAAAAGTAATGTGAGAAACTTTTTAACTTTGCTATTAATTAATTTTGAAAAGAAATTATAAAATAGTTTATAATATTTGTAATCATAAGAAATTATAATAAAGAGTGATTGTATTTTACATCTTTTTTATGGAATTTGTATTATAATTGTTAATTCACCTTCCACTTTTCCCATCGCCAGAATAGTAACAGTCTTCACGGCCGGTGCAGCCCAGGCAGCTAAATGAAAGTATTGCGAATTGGTTTCAATCGCTTCATGCCCCCATTTTAATCCAGCCGCTAGGAACCATGTAAGAGTGAGGATGACCCACCAGATGCTCGACGCCATGCCGAAGAAATAGAGAATCATGAAGAGCACAGTGCACAGTTCATGTTTAGTACCCTGAGTGATTGTAGAAGCCGTCTGTAACCGGATACCTGCAGGCGGTGGGAATGGCTCCCTACATGATATGGAATTCCCTGCTGCCCAGCCGATCACATAAACTAATGCCACCATCAGGTAACATACGGACAAGAAAATGATAGGCCTCTCAGGATACCTGTACGAGAAATAAATGTTTAAAATTTGGAGATCTTGAAATTATGGATTTATTTAGATATTTTTCAAACTCTAATTATACTTTTGTCCATTTATAAGATTTTCTATGAGAGTATTGTTCTTTTTCACAATTCACAATTAAAAAAATATGATTTTCGAGTTATTACTATGAATGAGTTAGATAAATAATACACTATCAATCATCAAAAGCAAACTAACATCACAGTCCTTCTACTAATAGCACTTGCGTGTTGTTAACATTTTCAAAGAGATCATTAACATCTTTTAGAAGAACTTTGGCACATCTTGAATTTTGTCATTTCTGTAAATATATAAAAAAAGAGTTTTTTTTCATGGAAAACATTTAGTTAAAATAAACTTGTGAATCTAAGTAATTTGAAGAAGAAATTATTTGATTTTTAATTTCGCTGATCAAGATAAAGTTTTCATCTCATTTACAAGTATTAAAATTATTAACAACATTGCACGACTTCTTTAATTTAATAATACTTTCATAAAGGCTGTACAACAAACTTGAATGTTTGATATATTTCATGAAGATCTCCAAGAAAGTGAGTTTTACCTAAATCTATCAGTATCAATGAGGAATGTCAGGAATGTGAAGAAGCACGAAGCGGCACAAATAGAGGCCCAAGTGCCAACCCATACCCTGGAAAATCTTCTTTGCCTCTCGGTAAAGAACATTCCGTCACAGGGTGCTCCACAATCGGGTTCCACCTTGTCTCCCACTTTTAATGAATATCCTAATCCATGAGGAACCTTGAATTGCATTGGACAGACGAAGCCAAAATCCCTGGCACCCATCATAAAATTGTTGCCATTACCAATGCCCTTGCTACCATGAGGCCTTAATCCTTCATTCCAAGTTGGTTGGAACTCCGCCATCGGCATACGAGCAGGAGGAGAGACAGGCACAGGTTCCTGACGTGTGGTGGTCTCGTTGGTGCCTACACAGAGCTCTGTGCCGTCATTCTCTGGCATCTTGGAGCACTCCAGGGCCTCCGGCCACATGAAACCGAAGCTGTTCATCAACTCCTCGCAGCCAGAGCGCGCACTTTCACAGAGCGACCGGCACGGCGGTATCGCCTTCTCGATTATGGTACAAACGGGCGCGTAGACGGTACACAGAAAGAAACGCAGATCCGGGCTACACTTCATCTTGACGAGTGGCATATACTGATGCACTTCTTGGCCGGCGTCCTCTTGTTTCTGATGATTCATTAAATTCGGCATGATTGTCTCATTATATGGGATGTTCATGCAGAGATTGATGGTGATAGGCTCACAGCGGCCGTGATGAGCAAGAGGATCGCCAACCCCGCCGTTCAGGGCAGTGGAGGAGTGCAAGGCAGCGGTGACAGCCACCACGCCGGACAGAAACGCACTGATCATCATCATCCGCAACATCTCTAGCCTCTTCTTTGGGAACAGGCACACACCCCGGGAATAATACTCACGACCAATGATGGGACATGCCGATATCTAAGCTCAACGACCACGACAATGAAAATGAAGGTGATAAGTGAAGGTGTTGATAATGAGGGTGAAGGTGATGGTGAGCGATGATGACCAAGGTGACAGACGCGCTTGTGGAGTAGTAGTATAAACTAGTGTAAACAGTTATGGCAGTCATACGAATGTCTTGACGACGATGGAGCAGGAGGAGGGATCAGAGATTATGGAGAAGCTTCATTGAACCGCACGTTCAAAGGCCAATAGAAAAGCTGGCTTCCTAGGGATATTTCCAGATTTGTCATGATGAGTCCATATGCTGCTCCATAAGAGAAACCGAAAAGGCATATCTGTATTTTCTGTCTGTGTCAAGATGTCAACTTTTGTCGTGGAAGTTAGAGTTTGGAGGGGAGATTTAAACGCGAAGGAGACGAAAGCCGATGCTGATGATTAGTATCAATCGGAAAAGAAGAAAAAAAAGAAAAAGAAGCGATGATGTGGTGAGGATGATCGATTACTTTTACTCCGATTACTTTTATTAATATAGATTTATTGATTATCTATTGTTTAATCCTCTGATGGTGAGTCTGTTGCTCATTTAATTATATATGTTTTTATTTAATTATAAATGTTAAAAAGGTTAAACAATTTTCTTTTTATGTTACACATTTAGATGTTGTACATTTAGATTATTCTCATTCTTAAAATATACTTGATATTCATTCTTTTTTTTAATATTTTGGCTCTTTGAAACTTATGTACATCTATACCTAAACAGGGGCGTGTTCGGATTCTCACCCGAGTGTTCCCTGCCCTCTGGGTATCATGTTATCCTTGTTTAACATTTGTTAAATAACAAGGGTGGAGTGATATCTGAGTGACACCCTGGTACAAATCTGAACTCAGCATCTAGTTAGAAAATAGATTATTCCAGGAACTTCAGGTTATTATCCAGCAAACGAGAATGGATTAAAATGGATTGAAATTTTTTTTCTATCTGAATGCGTATTTTAAATAGCGAATACTTTTTTTTTAATTTAATTGAATTCAATTAAATTCAATTAGATTCAATTGGATGCAATTGAATTGAAAAACTGCATTTCCTATTCAAAATTTTGAATTGAACAGTATTCACAATGTGTTTTGCACAGAAAAAATTAATATTATTTTTAGATTGAAAGGCATAGAGATATATTCCATGCAATTCCTATAAATGAATAAAAATGCATTCAGGATTGAAAAGCATTCATTTTAACATTCGTGAATCAATATTTCTAAAAATCTGAATTCATTTCAATTCATTCTCGTTTGCTGGGTATGAAAATTCTTTGGAAATTATTTTTTCTAATCAAAATTGTTCAATTACAACAATCCAGCTATATTATAACTATATTTTTTAATATAAAATATTTAAAAAATGTTAAAATACTGCTGATGCAAGATTTTGCATAAGTAATTATAAGTGCCTTTTAATTAACAAAAATTAAACAGGAGTCTTAACAGTCCAGCTTCAGTAATTGTGTTACAGATTTAGCGTCAGCTTTAGAGAATTAATGTATTTATAAAAAAAAGATGAATTATTAAGTTAGAAATTGGCGATCTCAAGAATTGAATTTAGTTGCTGATTAAATTGATCGAATCTTGGTGGAAGTTTTTTTGAAAGTGTGTGTATGTATATATATATATATATATATATGTATGTATGTATATATGAGCGTCAATTCTCTAAATCTTTTTTCGTAAGTTCAGATATTAAGTTTTTGTTTTCTACTATTTTCTGCATACAAAATCGGATACTGATTCGATTTTTTTTCTTGTTCAATAGAATCCTGAATATTGAAATGGAAAGGAATATTGAAATGGAATGGATAGCGATAAATAGATGAGAATTGAATTGGTCTCAATTTTGATTTTATTTCCTTTTCCTGATACGTAATGCACAACACGTTTCGTTAGCCTTCGCCAACGAACGGCGCGTACGATCGTAATTGCTACAGTTCTCTTTTCTCTTTTTTTTTTAATTTTTTTTCGCACTTACAGTACGTACAAGTGCACCGCATGCACCTTTAGACGGGTTGCATTCGCGGGCGAACTCGCGCTCGCTGTACTATTTACAACGCCAGTCGCGTTTACGCAAATCGCGTATTTTCAAAACCCGCCGGATTTTTTCCAGGATCTTTTTTCCGAGATCTCGAGTTTTCTATTTTTCCTAGAAAACACAATAGAAATCTAGAGAATAATTGAATAATTCCGATTGGAATCCATTCCGAATAATTCCAATTAATTCCAATTAATTCGGATTATTTTGATGCTAATATTATTTCGTTAACCGAATAGAATGATTGATTTTTTGAGAGAAAAAGGTTTTTTTAAGATTTTTTTTAAGAGAAAAAGGATTTAATAATAATGAATTATGTAGCTAGAAATTTTTTGTGTTATGAGATCGAATTCGCTGCTAGTTGAGTTGATCATCTATTAATTAATCATCTATTAATATTAGTAAATTGGAATTTGATCGAAGTAGCCCTATTATCTATTTCTACCAATATAGATTAATTTCAATCTCAGTTTAACTTAATCTTTACCTTTTTTCTAGAAGAATTATAAAGATAAAGAACAAATTAAATAAAGATTAAGTTAATCTGCATGGAAAGAGATGAACTATCATGGATTTTGAAAAGTTAGATTCTTTAAGTGATAATCGTTCTGAAATTATTGAGTTCTTTATAGAACCTTTTCTGGCGTTGAAGCTTCGATTGTATTTTGATGGAAAATCTTATTTATGAGATATAATAATGTAAAAATAATTCTTGATCATTCAGATTTATGATATTTTATTGACGATAATTGCATAACATCTCGAGAATCCTATAAGATTCATTCAATACCGAAGATGCTAAGCACAATTCTTCAAACAAATTTTATCACATAAAAAATACCATTCTATATTTTCTATAGATTTTATCCAAAATAAAGAAAAGAGTAAAGTTTTTTATCTCAGAGAGAGATAAAAATTCTCTTTTCATAACGAGATTAATAGCGGGTATTGAAAATGAGCGTCTCGTTTGATAATCGATTATATAGATATTGAGGAAAAATCGCGCGCGAGCTGCCCGAATTACGCTTTCGTTATCGTAAACAAATAAATAATTTATCTTCTCGCACGAATGTGGCTCTTGCACCCAAGTTGCACTCCCAACTTGCGTGAGTTCAGCCTTCTTATGTCTTATGATTAGTATTATTTAACATTTAAGAGTCATTATGGAAGATTGAAGTGCACCGCCGACATCTCTCGCGCGCCTCCCTGCTTAATTAATCTCTCGTTCGTTTCAATTAATTAAATCTCACAAAAGAAGAACGATCGACTTAAGAAGGATTAATGTAAAATTAATTCTAATCTTAAAAATTGGAATTATTGAAAAATTTTGGTTTTATTCTTCTTTTATTTAAAAAATTTATTGTGGTTTTCAGAATGAAACGCGACAAGAGGGAATGTCACAAAATTCAATTCCTTAGTATGGGATTGGAAATCGCTATAATATTTACAGTATGCGATATCATGGAAGACGACTGATATCACTTATGGAAGGTCCAAAATGTTATCGATGCCTACGGGTCATCGATAAGAACGCGAGTCGCTATGCGATTTATAAGGAAGCACTGTTTTTAAGCTAAGAGATTCGTCTAATGTTTCTTTTTCTTTTAGTATTGCTATTAATAACATCGCGTGATAGTAAACTCTAGTCAATCGCAATCTTTATTGGCACAATATCGAATTCCGAAAACGATTGAACGTAACTTTTCTACGTTCTTCGCATACATGCGTAGACCCTAAAATAGTATAAAATATTTATGATTATATATATATATATATATACTGATTTGATATATTTCCTAATGATGCACTCGTCATCGGAATGCATGAAATTTTATAATGATTAGAAATGTATTTTCTAGTTAATGATATCTTTTCCCAAATTCTTTCAAAGATTTCAGGTCATATACAGAATGAATAACACTCACAATTTTGGAGATAGGAAAATATGTTTCAGATGAAAGTGGAATGGTTTCAAAGGAGATGTGTTTTGATCGTATTGTCTTTCTTCTAGATGGAGGTGTTAAAAAGATCCCCCCACTTTTTTTAAATGGAATTGTATAATTTTTTTGTTTAATATGATTCCTGTAATTATTCTGCATATAAAAGTATTAGAATAGAGATACCAAAAAACCAATAGTTTACGAGATATTTTATATTTTATATATGTCAATATGTGTCGCAAAAGTAAAACTGTTCCACTTTCATCTGAAACATTTTTTCCTATCTCCAAAATTGTGTTATTCGGGTAGCCGTCGGGTAGTCTTAGGTGATTCACTCTGTATAAGTCAATGTATATGTGTGGAGTTCTTTTACGAGATAATAATTTGCAGCCGAAATTTAGTAATGCTAAATTCAAAATCTATGTAATAATTTGTAAGGGCAAAGAGAAGAGATCCTTCAGAAGGAAGACACACACGCGACGCTAT
>Ga0157364_1000477_pt1 | contig 27520 bp, 37 predicted proteins | sample AttsexASBM2_FD_111476 | JGI IMG/M metagenome (GOLD analysis project Ga0157364, IMG submission 111476) | Fungus gardens microbial communities from leaf cutter ant in Ribeirão Preto, State of São Paulo, Brazil - Atta sexdens ASBM2 | ecosystem: Host-associated > Fungi > Mycelium > Unclassified ... | reverse complement strand
AGTTGCAGTCTTAGCATTGAACGTGCCGTCAGTTCCAAAATTAAAATGATATCCGTGCCAATCTCCCTCACCCTGTACTAACTTACCGTCACCGTCTGACCAATAGTGAAGTCCCCATGAGTTCGTCCAGTTAGACTTGATCAACTCGCCATTAGCAAATGACCAGTAAGAACCCATGTGCTTCTTGATGCCATTGGCCTTGTGCTTGAATGAGTTGTCTGTGTACCAGACACCCTTCTTAGACCACACCGCAGCACCATCACCCGGGTTCTTCTTAATGACCGCTTGGTCAGCAGTGAAGAAATTGTCGTAAAGTTGCGTAATATCAAACGCACCGTTCACACCATCGAACGTTGCATGATCGAACCATTGCCAACCATGCTCCGATGAGTAATAGTTTTGATTAGCCGTTGGCGTGTATGGATAGTGTGCAACCCATGACTTGTCACCATCAGGTGTTGTTTCAACGTGTGACCCCATTGTATAGGTTGTTGATCGATACCCACCAGCGATGCCCACTTGCTGTTCAGCTGTTTCATTCACAGCTTGCATAGCTTTCCCCATTGCCATTTGATTTGGTGATTCAGCATCTACTGCCAGCACAGCTCCAACTCCCAAACCATCAGCTTGAGCCGTGGCCACTGCGTAGTTAGCTTCTTGAACAGCAGTGGCATTATCGGTCGCATGAGCAAAGTAATAACCATTTACGTACAGACCTGCCGCTTGTGCGTTTGCAATATTGTTAGCAGCCGTGGGGGCTTGATACCATGTACCTTCTGAAACTTTGGTAGTAATGGCTTTAACGCCTTGATTACGCATATTAACGAAATCGCCAACTGACAAGTAACCATTCCAGTTGGATACATCGACCATGTCAAACCGTGGCGTATCTGCATGCACCGTATGATCACTAATAATTGTTGTTCCAAACAAAAAGGCCGCCCCAACGGCGACCAATTTAATTGTCTTATTCATTTTACTTCTCTGCCTCCTTCATCTTTTCAACAGCCCATTCAATTGCCTCATCAATCTGCTTAGCAGTGAACAAATGTGCTTTGTCAGCCTTAACCAAATAATCTGTAATCGACTTGATTGCTTGTGCTTTTCGGGTTTGGCCACCGTCAAAGGTCACCTCTGCCCACTTAACCACAGCTTCTGCAATACCAAGCAAGTTTGTTAGCCGCTTATTGCGGGTAAACCGTTCTGAAGTCCAACCAATGGCCAAAATTAAAAGCGCTGGAGCAATACCTGATTGCCATAGCGCTTCTGCAAAGGTTATTAAGTTATTCGTTGTCATCGTGATGTTCTCTCCAATCTTCCAGTAGCCTTATACGTGTCTCGTGGTCATCAATCCGATGATCATAAATTTTTAAAGTTTCTTGTAAGCCAGTGATCGCCTTATTCAAGTCATTCATAGACTTAACGAACGTTTTTTGAATGACAAACCACATCGCACCAGATAATGAGCCGATAACTGTTAACCAGCCTGCGATGTCATGTGGAAAAAAGTTCATAACTCTACCCCACTACTTTTCAAAGCTGGCAACAACCTTATCAGCCTCTGCAAATACGGTATCTTGAAATGCTGACCAAGCTGTCCGGAAATCAGATAAATGTTCACGATAAATGACACCATCGTTGATGTAGTAGCTCATTGATGGCACACCGTATTGGTCAATCGAACCACTTAAGGTTGCGTAGTTCACTGTACCACCATCTTCTGCGGTAATGGATAACTGTTGATTGAATTGCGTTGTCTTATCAATTTGTGCCATCGTTAGACTCCCCCTTGCTTAATTCATCGATACGTGACTTCAATTGTTCGTTCTCTGATTGCACAGCGCTCAATTGTGCCCGAAGTTGTGCGATTTCAATCGCTTTGTTGGCAATCTCGAAACCAAGATTTTGCAAAGTTTGTTGTTGTGATTGTTCCACGTTTGTTCTCCTATCTTATAAAGTGACGTTGAACCAAGTTTTAACGGTTCCGTCTGAGTTGATGACTGATGGTATTTTAACAGCGCCTAAATTATCAAGTGCCTTTATAACACGAGTCAGATTGTAATACGTTGTCCCCGATATTAGGTATGTATAACCGGACCCGTACGCTAATCCAGCCTGCAATCTACTATCCCCAAAGTATGGATAATTGAAACCATTAAAAGTTTTGGTTGTAAAGCCAAGTTTTGCCTTGGAAATTCCCGGTACGTTAATCCCTTGATTGAAAATAACATCATCGTCAAAATTAAAGCCGGCGTATGCTCCTGTTGGCGCAGAATTACTTCGATACCAAGACATCTGTATAACCGGATTCATCGATGTATCTCCATTATTACGGGCTGCCCAAGCCATATACTCAGCATTTCCATCAAGCCAGAACGTCAACCCTTGGTAAGTATTGGGCTTGCCCGTCATACCTTGAACACCGATACCCCCAATGGATTCACCGGCCATTGTTAGCTTCATTCCAGAATTCATGAAATCGGTAATCACGCCACCAGAATTAACAGTCATACCAGTAGAATTTATCGTGGTTGAACCGTACTTACCGTTCCAGTTGGATTGGATAAAACTTGAAACATTACCAGATAATTTATTGACATCAAGGTTAGAAATTTTAGCATTCGTGATAGAAGCGTCAGCGATTTGAGCACTTCCAATAGATGCGTTCTTGATGATGGCGCCGTCCATGAAGTTTTTACCGATAAAAGTTGTATCGCCAGTAACCGTGATTTTCTCACCTACGATGTTCAGACCAGATGAGTCCCCGTTAATACCGGAGATCAAAGCACCAGTATTAGCTTGAATACCAAACGCGAAAAAGTTATTAAACAACTTCAATGTTGAAGTATTGTCGGTACTTGACCCCGGAATGTAATCACCAGCATTCAGCTTAGTTGAACCCAAATAAGGTCTAGCAACAGAAACTTTTCCGCCTCCGTACTGCGTAACTTGAAGATAAAGTTGTGTTGTCGCTGAATCCAACGTAATGTCAGCCGTGTAAGTATTCCAACCAGACATTGCTGTATCAAATGAACCGCCAATTGCAGTTGTCTTTGTTGTCGTGCCAGAACTGTTTTTTTGAACAATTTCAGCCTTCATATAAGCGCTTGTTCCAAAAAATGGAGCATAAATGTCAATGCTTGCATAGAATTGTGTGCCGCCCAAATTCATTGTATAAATCGGTGTGCTTTTCAACGTTGAAGTCTTGCGGTCAAAGTCATTACTTCCGTTGTTAAACGTTGCTACCCGCACACCTTTGAGCATGATTTCGTTGTCAATTTTCCACGATACATCACCGGCGAGCGTCCAGTTAGCTGTTGCGTTTACAAAAGAACTGTCGGTAATTAAATTTGTTGAACTAACTGACGCCATGATGCCATCGCTGACTTGGGAAATTTGGCTTTGCATTCCGGTGTCGTAGTCCTTTATCTGGCTGGTTACAAAATCCTTGCCTGCTTGCAGCGTAACGCTATCTCCGTTCTCTCGGTCAGTTATTTCTTGCTTTAATAGAGCTTCACCATTAGCGACCTTATCATTCAGTTCATTGGTCAATTCAACCTGTTTATCATTTAGTTCATCGGTGTAAGTATAAGAGGTCTCAATCGCACTATCAACGGCGTTGTTAATGCGTTCCAATGTCTTGGTATCTACGGAATCCACCCACACGCCGTTGGTAAAGACACGAATACCAGAATCAGCTCCATCGTCCCAGAACCATGTATCTCCTTCTTGCGGGTGTGCTGGTGCATTACGACCAGAGTGGTTTGAGTTCTTCCCATTGGCGCTGACAACAGCCTGTGTGGCCTGCTCTTGAACCTGAATAACTTTGTTCTGCAAGTCAGATAAAGCGTTCTGATTGGCATCTGCAAAGCTTACCTTAGCAGTTCCGACAACCAAACTCGTTACTCGTTCTCCGATTGGGTCATAATGCAACTCGTTCACGATGGCCGTAACGTTTACCCCATACTCTGGTACGTACACCGTAACAGTGTCGGTCAGCCCAATCGTCTCCAACTTAGCAAACTTGTCTGCGTAATCAGCTGAGTCTTGTAAACTCAACACATCAACCTCGATTGTTACATCAGGTAAATCCTTATTAGTGTTTTCTGACTGGGCAAACCAGTTACCAGCATACGCATTTATCCGGTCAATGATTGCTTTGTCAGTATCACCGTCATTAATCGTAATTTTGTCGGTTACATCAACTGATTGTGTGTATTTGATTGGATAATTGCCAACACGCTTAGAAGAAACTGTGGCACCCTCCAAATAGCGGGTTGTATTACCTTCAGTTAAATTAACCGTTGGTATAACCTGTGTTACCAAGTTAGAAGTATCGACCGTGTACCTTAACCCGCTGATGTTCTTTCCGAGTCGGAATGTTGCTACGTTATAACGGCCGCGTCGGTTTAACATAGCAACTCTACGGTTCTCCCGCTTCATTTCACCGCCCCAATATTGCAAGAATGAACCTTGCGTACCTGCGATGGCTTCCATGGGATTAACGTAATTCAGGGTTGATGTTGAGCTTGTCGTAATATCCGAGTACAAAGTAAAAATACTAGGATTAACAATTGCTTCTTGTAACTGGTTCATGGCCGTTGAACCAGTTCCTTTCATCGTCACTGATTTCACGATGTTGTGGGTCAGATCATAGGTAATGGAATCGGCCTCAATCTGTAATGAATGACCGGCAATATCCAGCTGCGTGTTCACAATACGAAAGGCGTGGTTATCATCAAGTGGCGATGGCTTAGCAAGTATAATACGGCCTTCTGAAATATCACCATAATGTTGACCTGTAACAGGGTATAACCCAGTGAACGTTAACAAGCCGTTACGTTGCTCTTGAATATCAACTGAATAAAGTTCGGTTAGTTGCCCTAACCCGTTACTTGTGAAATCAATCTCATCGCTGTTGTATAAAATCGGTGTCATAGCGTCCTCCATCGTGGTTCTATTGTTACTGTACCCGCACTCAAATTAATATTGTTGTTACCAGGCTTTAGTGTTGGGAATGGGCCGATGGCCATCTTAGCGTTCTCGTTCACTATGATTTTGCCATTGGTATGCCACACGTTTTGCATAGCACTATCCAGTTCAATCGACCCTGTAACATTGGAGAACCTGTAATCAGTACCGTTTATCGTTAGCGTGATAGAACCGCTGCCGACAATCTTGATGTATGGCTTGGCAACATAGTTGGTTGGATTTACCAGCGTAGAAATAAGTGTCGTAATCGTTTCTGTTTGAGCAGGTGCAACATAACGATATGGTGCCGCTGACAACATAATGGTTAACTCACGATAACCGTCCGAGTAATTTGGCCTTGCAATCGTTCCGGTTGATTGCCTGATAACTTGGTACGTGTAATCGGGGTCCGAGTACATCTGGAAATCAATGTACTTTCCGGTGTCCAATACGCTTAGAAATTTTTGGATGTTACTATCTGCTTGCTTACCTTCGAAACCAATAATCAATTGAATATCTCTGTTGTTATAAGCACCATCGTCAAACAAAATAGCCCGATCAATACCGACCGGACTAGTGTTAAGCGTCATTTTACGTTCTGGCACTGCGATTGTTGGATAATTCAATATCCGTGCGTTAAGTTGGTCACTCGTTAATTGGTGACCTAATACGAAACTTCCTCTTTCCAATCTTTCTATCCTCCTATTCTATCCAAACGCTCGTGACTTGGCGTTTTGCTTGCGTGTAATTGCATCTACAACTACTTGCTGCAACTCCTTCAACGTATTAGGCGTTAAATCTGCGTTCACGTTGATTTCGATTTTGTAAGTGTCACCCTCTTGGATGACTTGTGATTGTCCACTGGTACGATTGCCATTGATACGTGCATTGGCTTGTTCTAGCAAGTCATTGGCTCGCATCTTCTTGGCTGGGTCTAGCGGAATAATTATTTCTGGCATGTTTTGCTCTGCGACTTCATACAGGCCATGTTGATTAACTATTCCACCTTGTGCAAATCCGTTGCCTAATAGACGTTTAATCAAACTCTGGTGCTCATCTGAATCGTGCTTACTCTTAATGCCAGACAACATGTTAACGATTGGACTGGCAATGCCGTTAATTAGCCCCTGCGTCATCATTGGTGAAACTGCCTTTACTAGTGGGCTACCTGTAATAGTTCCCACTGCACGATGCATGACGTTTGTTAATGCCACGATTGGCTCACGTAGGAATGATGTAAGCTGCGTCCACTTATCCGAAATCCAACCCACTGCACTACTTAACCAATCATTTGTTCCATTAGCGAAGTGAGGCAATGCGTGGGCTGGGATAACCGTTTCACCACCACTGAACTCAACCAGTCTGTTGCGGCCTTCAAGTACAGTGGCTTTACCAGAGTTATCAATAATTGCTTCCTGATAATTCTCGCCTGGTGCGTCATTAACGACTGCAAGTCCCTTCGGTGCGCCCTTTGTACCATTAGCAAATTTTGGAATTCGTGACAGACCATGACCGCCACCAAACATACCAATAACCGAATTGATTGCACCGATTCCGTTGTTGATGATCCCAATGACACCGTTAATACCATCTCTAGCCCAACCCGTCATAGTATTCCACATGGAACCAAACCCATCTGTAATACTATTCCAAGTGTTTGAGAATGCTCCACTGATTGCGTTCAATATTGGAGAAAACACGTTCTTGACGGACTTAATGCCATCGTCACCAGACCTTACCATCTTGTTCCAGATACCGCTAAAGAAGTCAGAAATGCCATTCCAAGTCTTGCTCCACGTATCCGAAATTGCACCAACTGTGTCCGACACAATACGATGAATTGAGTTGATAATAGGCTTAAAGAAACGTACTATCTTGTTCCATGTGTCAGTAAAGAAGTTAGCAACACCGTTCCAAGAACGTGACCAAGCGTCTGAGATGGCCCCCATCGACTTACTCAACGTGTTACCAATGGCCGACATGGTGTTATTCCACACCTTTGCGATGCTGTTTAACAATCCTGAGAACCACTTACCAATTGCGTTCCATGTACTCGTCCAAGCCTTTTGTACTGGTTTCCATACAGACTTCAACCACTTAGTAAGTTGATTGAAAATCTTCTTCATTGGGCCTACTAGAGGCTTCATTAAAGTAGCTGCGATACCAATTGGCAACGCCATTGAAATCAACACAATCTTACCGAATGTCTTAAGCAACTTCTTGGCAAACTTAGTAAATGAGTTCCAACCTTTGTGGAATCCCTTTACAAGACCAGAGAACCACTTGCTAATAACCTTGGCACCATCACCAATCGTCTTACCTATGCCACCAAACCACTTACCGATGGTTTTGAAGAACTTGCTAATCGACTTAGTAGCTGATTTAATCCACTTACTCATTGATGTAAAGAACTTACCAGCAGACTTGACTACTCCATCAACAAACGCCTTAAACTTTTTGTTGTGCTTGTACAGCATTACTAATCCAGCAACTATAGCTGTGATAATTAAGACGACCCGTCCAATTACACTGTTTTTAACGACAAGATCATATGCCTTCGTAGCAAGCGTCATTGCCTTTTGAGCGGCGGTGGCCAGCTTTTGTGAATGAGCCAGCTTGGTTAATCCAGTTCTTAGCGTACCAAAGGCAGTAACCATGTTGTGAGCTGAGCTGACTATCTTGGAACCGAAGTGCAACGCTAAAAGGCCAGCCAACACTGCGGTAATTGCCTTACCGTGCTGTGATACAAAATTAACTACCGGTGTAATAGCCTTAACAATTGCTGGCATGTTCTTGACCATAGTGCCGATGAACTGCTTAACAGCCTTTTGGAGTGGTTCTAACGCCTTTTTGAAGTTCTTTGTCTCAGTAGCTGACATCGTAATCGAACTGACAGACGCTTGTGCTGAGCGCTTCATCAACTCAAACGGGTTGGACTCTTTCAGCTGGTCAGATGTTTTCTTAGCGGTACCTGAAACGTCAGAGAACGCCTTGTTTTGCTTACCAAGTGATCCAAGTACCTTAAGTGAATTGTCCTCACCCAAAGCACTCCACAGATTTGAAGCCAAGGTAGCTTCCTTCTGCTTGTCGGTCATCTTACCCATTTCACTAGTGATTTGTTTAAACATATCACCAGCTGTGACCTTACCCTCTTTATATCCGTTGAACATTTCTTGGGACTTTTTAGAAAACTCGGTGATTGATTCATCCATGCGACCATCATTCAGACTGATACTGAACTCTTTGGTGAAATCTAACAACTTGTCACCATTGTATGCTCCGCTTTGAATACCGTTGGCAATCATTGAGAACGAATCTTTGGCTGACAACCCCATTTGACCAAGAACTTGTGAATACTCAGCCATATTATCGGAGATGTCACCACCAATATCGCCACCTTGCTTTTGCAGCGTGAACAAATTATCGAAGTATTCTTCATAACTCATATGCCACGCCTTCGTAGCATTTTGAGCACCACGCAAGACTTCCTGTGTGTCAGCCCCCGAAGCCTTGGAATACTGTGATACCAACTTCGTTTGCTTGGCCAATTCATCAACATCAGCCTTTGGGTTCATCTGCTTCAACTGGGTATAAGTTTCGGTCAAGTCCTCAACTGATTCACCATAACCCTTGGCATACAGCTTATTGATAGCTGAGATTGCTTCCTTGGATTCACCATAAGATGCAGTCGTTCTTGCTTGTAGGCTGGAAACTTGGCTTTGTTGGTCATAAATTGCTGAAACCAACTTAGATACACCAGCTAAAGCCGTTCCTGCAGCTGCAGCCGTGGCTGCAAGTCCCAACTTAGTCTTATTAACAGCACCCGTTAGCCGTTCAAATTTACCCCCGGCCTCAGTAGCGCCTTCATTCTTACCAATCTTTCCCTGTGCGCCATCTAGCTCTTCTAATGATCGTTTTCCTTTGGCAATTGAAGTTCCCGTCTTGTCTAACGCGACCTTTTGTTTACTAATGCTATCCGATGATGCTTCACCCGATTGCGTCATTTTATCCAATTGCTTACGCTGGGCTTCATATAATTGGCCCTGCTTTTCAAGCGTACGTGCTAACCCCTTCTTTTGGGCTTCGTTGGCTTCTTCTTCTTTACCCTCGGCTCGCAAGCGTTCAACGTATGAGTCAGTCTCTTTGATTGAGTTTTGAATTTCCTTGTTAAGTCCAGCAATACCAGACTCTTGCAATTCATAAGCTCGTTTAGCTTGTTCTTGCTGCTTGGTCATTGAAGCAAGTTGACGCTCAGCAGTTGTGATTTGCGATGCGTATTTCTGATACGTTTGCTCTCCAGCTTCCGTACTTCGATTAACTTCCGATTGCTCCTGACGCAACTTGGCCAACACGTCTTGTTGCTGGTTAACTGATTGTGTAAGTCCTTTGTACTTAGCTTCAGACGCCCCAATTTCATCACCAGATTGTTTCATCTGTGACTCCATCTGCTTCCACTCATTTGTTGAGTCCTTAACGGCTGACTTAAGCTCGTTCAATGAATTTGTAGCCGACGTAGTATTCAGTCCAACCTCGGTAGCAAGCAAGCCTGCAACTTTCTCTTTTGCCATGTTTTACCTCCTTTCTAGCCTGGTAATCCATTCCACAGCTTCATCATGTCTTCCGATGACATCATGCGGTTATCTTCTGAAGCGTTCATGATAGACATCAAACTCTCGTACTCGGCTTCCTCAACATCTTTAACGCTCCAGTGAAGATTAACCATGACATCCTTTTCGAAAAGCTCTAAGTCCAAAATGTGGTTATTATATGCAATTACTCGTTCTCCAGGGCTGGTTCTAAACCCGCATCATCTGGCTCATTTTGAATGTCCTCAATTTCTTGCTCTGACATTCCCATAATTCGCATGTACAATCGTTGAGCCAAAGTCATAAGTTCTTCTTGATCTAACTCTTCAAGCTTCTCAATTTCTGTATCCTTCAACTTCAACATATCAACCACGTAATCCGTTACATTTTCCAAGGCGTCTAATACAGATTGGAGTGATTCAACTGGCGTGTCTTCATCCATGGCGTCCTCTAACGTAGCCAGCTTTAATTGAACTTTGTACGTTTTCTTAAGGTTCTTAACCGTGGCCTTCACCTCGAATGGCGTCTTGCGTAGTTCTTTAAACGAAATTTTCATTGTGTATTCCTTTCATCATTCGCAAATAAAAAAAGGACTCACCAATTCATTAAGCGAGCCACTTTCAACTGGGCTTCTCACCCCATTTGAACCTATTTATTGTCGTGGTTGTAAGACAATCGCTGTAATATTAGTTGCTTGTGCTGGGCGTAGTTGCTTCAGCATAACCACCAAATACTTCTGCCAGCATTGCTGCCTTATCAAAATCTGCGTCTCCCGAGTAGAACATCTTCATTCCTTGGCCATTCCAGTCATCCAACCCAAATGATTGGTATGTCAATGTGTCACCCACACGATTTTCGTTAGCATTGTCAGTTTGAATGTTGACCGCTGCTTCAGTCATTTGTCCATTTGAGAATGCGTAAAAAATAGAATGCTTACGGTCAATAGTTTCTGACTCAACAATCAAGGCAACCCGTGGCAAGTCTTGTGATTGTAGGTATCCTCCCTTACCATCTGACTCACGTCCAAGCAACTTTGCCTTAATGTCAAACGGCAAGTTATTCCATACACCAGCTACTTGTGGGAATGACTTTGCCTTTGTCACATCAACCATTCCGTTATCCCCAAATTGTTGCGTACCGTTAGTTGAAATATTGGTGATATTAGCTGACAAAGTACCCAAATCCTTAGAGTTTGACTTATAAAGCCCATCCGTCGCTAAACCTGCATCTCCCGCCTTAATCTTTCCGTCATCATCAAGCAATGCTAGATACGTCTTCTTCAATCCTACTTGTGCCATTTTTAATTCCTCCAAATAAAAAGGAGACTAGCCGTCATAGCCAATCTCCACTAGTGTCGTTGTTTTGTTTACTTCAATATTCTTAATCGTTTGTTGTTCGTCGGTTTGACTTAGATCAAGATAGTGTGGCTGTGAATCTGTCACACGCCAATGTTCCTTCTCCAACTCCTTCATTAACTGAACTTCCGTAACAAGCATGCTCCGGTCAAAGTCCAAACTATAAAAAATCTGGATTCGCACCCCAAGTTCAATCATGTTGAACGTGTCGTCGGCATAATTACCAACATCAGATACTGACTCGGTAATCAACACCTGTGTTACGTTCTTGTCGTCTATCACTTCAGGTGGAATACTATCCGAATAAACTTGCCAGTCAGGGAATATGTCAGCAATAATACCGACCACTTCGTCTACTGGTCGCATTACTTATTCCTCTTTTCTATAATTTGCTTCATGGCTGCTGCTTCAGCTTCCAAAACCTTTGCCATCACTTGTGGGTCATTTCTCACGCCTTCCACGAAATGATCCCCATTAATAGCAACCTGACCGCCTTTCTTGTATCTAGCTCCCGTTGATGTGTACATCGGAAACTTCGTACCGTTTTCAATCAAATGCCCTTGCCGTGACTTGGTGTAATCCCACCCAACAACTGAAGCTCCATTCTTCATATTGTCAACGTTAGTATTTTGAATGATGACGGAATCAGCTAAGTGTGGGTCATTACCGGTACGCCGGTGTCGGTAGTGTTTGACCTTAGTTACTTCTTCAAGTGACACCTTGAATACCTTTGCACCGGCCTTTGTAATTTTTGCCTTGTCTTCAACTGTCAGATTAGTTGATACTGCTTCAGCTTCCTCAACGATTGAGTTCAAAATATCTTCAAGTGACAATTCAGACATATTACTCACTCCTTTTCAGAGTTACGTAATCATATGCAACGGCTTTGTTCGTCTCATCAGGGCTTATACTAGCGATGTCATACTGAACATTTCCAATCTTGGCCAACGTGTATGCTTCCAATTCTGGGTTATGTCGAACAATAATAACCTTGGTATTTTCAAGGCTAGTTCCTTGCAACTGATATTGCTGATTAAGCGTCCTTGTCTTAGGTGCATACCAGAGTTTCAACTTCTCAACGAATTGTTTGCGAATTGAACCGGTATTAGTGTTCTTGACACTCTCGGTTAACCCAAACGCAACTCGCTTGTTGAAGTCTGATGGTTTAGGTGTCGCCATGCTTCACCCCCTGATACTTTGCACGTAATTGGTTCAACATGATTTGAATGCCTGCCCCATAACCATCACTCAATTCACGGTCGTAATACAATTTCGTTGCTAAAGTCTGGATGAGACGGTTAAACACGTTACCTGACAAGCTCAACAACTCATCTTCACCAACCTCATCAGAGATGGAACCTCGAATGATTGCCGAAGCATCATCAATCAAACGGTCAACCGTCTCAGTTTCTTCGTCGCTTGGGTCAATGTGAAGTTCATCTAACAATTGTGCTGCAGTAATACGTTCCATCATTTTCTCCCTACTACCCGCCCCTTACGGTACTGTTATCTTTCTCAGGCGATTAATTAATATGGCTACTTAGCCGTATCGCCATCAGTTGTGTTCGAGCCGGCTGATGCATTAACAGCTTCTTGGCTACCCTTGATGTTAATAATCACGTCCTTACGTGCTTGCACAACGTTCTCACGCAAGAAGATACCCAATTGCTTGTACCAAATGTCGTGCGTGTCTTGGAATTGACCTGTAATCTCCGCCAACTTAAAGTTGATAACAGCCTTCTTCAACGGTGCAACAATAGCATTGATGTCGCCTTCCTTAGCCTTAGGGAACAACGTATCTTCAACAACAATAACTTGCTTACCCAACACCAATTCACCCGTAGCGCTTGCAATAGATGGTTGCAACATTGGTCGTCCCATATCGTCCTTGATTTGATCCAAAGCATTATAAGCAGATTGTGACAAGACGATTGAAGCCTTCTTCTTATCAGCCGGCTTCAAGTTGACGTTCAAAGCCGTCTTCAAATCAGCTACAAAGTCTTCAGACACAACTGGAGTAATACCAGTGGTAAGTGCCGTCATAATCAAGCCATCATCAGTGTTATCACGCAACTCAATCAATTGTCCTTGCAACTCACCTTGCCAGTCATATGCAGAGTCTGAAATCAACTCTTGTGAGAATACATAGGCACCCGTGTACGTTTGCAAATCCCACTTAACTGGCGTAATTGTCGAAGCCTTATTCACAGCGGTTGCGGAGTATTCAGTGTGTGCCTTCAAAGTATCCTTAGTGTTATCAAATACTGGCAACTTACCAGTCGTAGTCTTAACAGTAACGTTGCGAATCAATTGACCCAAACGTGGGAATTGGTTTTCTTCATGCTCTGCTGGCAAAATCGTTTCAGGGATAATGACAGCACCATCTGACAATGCCAGTCCAGTAACATCTCGCTTCTCACCCGTCTTCAAGAACGTCTCGAATGCTTGTTCCGTCGTGTTCTTTGCGTCTACTACATTCACCTTCATAATTCCTTCTCCATTTCGTGTTTCAGTGTCTGTGTCTTCATCTGCGCCTAATTCGTCATCTGATGGTTCTTCAACGTTGTCAGGATCATCTGCTCGTTGTTCCGTTTCCTTTTCATCAGCATCTTCCTCTGTTGTTTCCAACCCTGCTGCTTGCTCCAAAACTGCAATTTCTTCCTTCAACTTCTCAATCTCAGCTTCCTTGTCCTTGATGTCTGACATGCCCGCCTTCACTTCATCTGTCGTCTTGTCTGCGTCATCAACAAACGCACGAACTTCAATCTTCTTATCGTTAAGGACTTGTTGCTTTGTAGCCAAATCTCCCTTAAGCTCTGCAATCTTATTCATCTGTTCCTCCTAGATAAATCCGCACTTTCTCTCGGTACTCGTGCTCGTTTTGTGCATCAAAAAAAGCGCTCAATGAACGGGTCACTTGAACGCTTGTATCGTCATATGCAGGTACGCTTACTACGCTAATTTCCTTCAGCTCTGCAATCTTATTAATAATTCGGGTGGGCTTTTCGCCTTGCTTCCATTCATCGCCACCTTTGGCAACGACAAAACCAAAACTCATACCCTTTAAGTTTCCCAGCTTAACGTTGTTGTAAACGTCTCGGCCCAACGTCGTATCAGGCACATCAAGTACAAAATGCAAGCCGACATCTTCAACATGCAAGCTCAACGTGCCAGCATCAACACGCCCCAGCAACGAAGCGTAGTCGTGTTCAAAAAGTGCTAACACTTCCGTCAGGTCAACACCATTCAAAGCACCAGTACGAATATATTCAATGAACGGCCCACGACTAACTGACGGCTTGTCGAACTTAAGTGCATATCCTGCAATCTGTCCAACAAACTTTCCATCAGAACTTGAACGAACTTCCAACTCACCAATATCAACATAGTGTTGTTCAATATCTGTCACTAAATCACCCCCTTTCGTTGCAACAATGCCATTGCTTCTTGTGCTGACATCATGTTTCTATCCACCCAATTCAAAACATCAGCCTTAAGTGTTGAGTTTGAATAGTCAATAATCTGCGACATATCCAATTTGATGCCACTACCCAGCTTGAAATTAAGCTCGGATAGTAAGGGTTCGATATAACGATTAAGGCCGCCAACGTATAACGCACTAATCTGATCCAATGAAGATTGTTGGTCTCCAGTTCCGTTCAAGTAACTATCAGGCACACCAAATGCCTTAGCGATTTGCTCACGTCCCCAATCCATACTAGTTAAGTACTTGGCAATGTCAGCATTAATTGAAATTGTCGTGAAATCGGCTGATTGGTCAAGTACCATCACTCGCCCAGCATTATCACCAGTATTTGCACGTTCAAATTCACGTCGCACAGCTTCCTTGGCTTCTTCAGTCAATGTACCTTGTGGAATGGTTATCTTACTAGTTGGGTTCATAGCACCTTTGAGAGTTGAAACTGTCAGCCTATTAGCCTGCTTTTGCTGTGCTAGTTCGTTAGCCAACGATTCCAAAGGGCTGTGACCAATCAACGAACGCAATTCATCAGCCCCATAAGCCATAATGCGTGCGTGAATGATGTCATTCGGACTGAATTCACCACCTGCAAACTCGCCAAATTGGTTAACAATGTACGTCAACTCATCACCGTTGAGTTCCATAGCTACGGATGCAGCTGGAACAAATCGCAATCTTTGGTTAACACGATCAATAATCAGAAAAACATTTCCATTGAACAGCAAACTCAGTACAGCTGTTTGCCAGAACGTCACACGATTAACTAGGTCGTTTGGTTTGTTCAACATTTCAGTGAAAGAATTATCACCAATAAACTTTGCACCTGCAATATCTGAACTAATCAGACTTGCCACAGAGTACAAATCACTGTTTTTCAGCGCTTCCTCTGCACTTACCAACTCATTTGGAATGAATGTTCCACCTGACATGATGAACGGTGCTGTGTTACCAACCATTGCCATTGCTGACCGGCGCTCAAAAGGATTAGTCAAACTCATTGGCCATCACCCTTTGGAGTGACCATGTAGGCCAGCAAGGCCAATAACAATCCAGTTACGATAAAACCGACTGGAATGCTAAATAAAAAGACGCCTACACTAATAAGTGCGACGCCTAACATCAGCAGGAACAGTGGTAACACTGCTAAAAAATTATTCATGATTGTGTCCTCCTTTCTAAAATGAAAAATTGTTGATGAAATAATCGCTTATTTCTTCATCCGTTTTATTTCCGAACGGTAACTTGCTTGGCTTTTCTTCCACGTTACTAAATTCAGTAGCATAGAATTGGCCTTCATAAAGCGCATTGACAATCGCGTCGACAATATCAATCTTTTGTGAGTTAACGTTTTTATCAACCTTAATTCCGTTGTTATCAGAAACGATGACCGCATTTACCAACGCTTGTTGTAACGCCTGGTCATCAAGCATAGTAATTCGCTGCTTAATAAACTGTTCCTGCAAGAACTTGGTTGGTTCATTCAACGATTTAATACCCTGACGTACCGGAATAATTAAGTATTCACTCTTAATCTCATCTAGTCGTCTGATAAAACGCCCCGTTCCCCATTGGTCATACAAAATGCCTTGTACATCGAGTTCGTTACTCTCGATAAAGTTAAGCATCCAATTGAACACCTCATCTTCATCAATCAAGCCAAAGCGGTCACGTGTCACAGTTGCAAACCCCTTTGTCTCAACGTCCCGATAATTGATATTGTCACGTTGTTCCTTAGCCTCAATGCTTCCGGCCTTAGCGATTGGCACCCAACTGTGCTGGTACAAATGGTAATAGGTTTGCCCGTCGGTTCCGGTATATGGAAATACAAATGCGATTGCCGTATCGTCATTAGTTTGAGAGAAATCAAAACCAATAAACACATCGCGTCCAAACATACTGAAGTCATCAATGATAGCGCCCTTAATCAAATCAAGCGGCAGATAAGCATTGTCCTTAGCGTTTTGCCACATGTTCATATTCTTAACGATAAAGTCCGGCAACTTACCTTGTGACGCTTTGGCATCACGCTCTGTAATCATTCCTTCTCGCAAATTTTTTGCCATGAACGGCAATTCCATAAGCGGATTTGATTTCACCCACTTTTCAGGATAATAAGCTTCATCTTCATCATCTTGTTCCCAAATCAAGACAAGGTCTTTATCAATATCGTTCCAATTACCACTTTCAAGATACTTTGCGTATCGTCGGTAATCTTCATACATTGGTGCGTTCGGATCCAATCCAGCTGTTGAGATGAAAAACATTTGAGCCAGCGGGTTGTTAACCATTCCAGACGTCATTGAATTAATAAACTCTCGCTGCCCTTGACCAAATAAGTGATACTCATCAACAATACCTGTCGTGTAATGGTCTCCGTCAGAAGCACTAGCCTGTGCTGATAACCGTTTCATTGAAGTCGATTGAGAATCAATACGCATTTCGTTTTGGTTATACTCAACGCCCCACTTTTGAGCCAACTTCTTAAACGGCCCCTTTTTCAATTGTTCCAAATTGTAAGTCATGTACTTATAAAGCGGCTTAGTGTGCGAAATATCAATACTTGATACAGCAAGTTGACGATTGACTTTTGGATAGCCAAACAAAAAGTTATACAGCGTGTAGGCTGATAACAATTGCGTCTTACCGTTCGTTCTTGCCATGCTGATGAAAATGTTTTTAAAGCGCATCCCCTGCGTTTCAGGGTTTCGCCATCCTTGAATCATAGCCAAAATAAAACGCTGGTAAGGTGAAGGGTTAAATGGTTCGCCTGATGTCACATCTTTCAGCAACGTCGCAAACTCATTAATCTTTCTAGCCTCATCAGCGTCATATACATAGATAAAATCATTATCGTTATCAATTCTTCGCAGGTCATTAATATGCCTTTCAGCAGCTCTCTTAATCTTTTCACCAGCCAGCTTCTTACCAGTAAGAACGGCAATTGAATATTCCAAAGCCGGGTCATTCGGATACCTTCTAAGCAAGTCATTGTACTTTTGCATGCTTAACCCCCGAACCTAGCTTCCCAATCCGTCTCATCTTCATCATCACTGTTTGCCATGTCAATCAGTGTTGCACGGCTTTGCGGTGACAGTCCCAAATCACTACCAACTGACTTTATAACCTTAGTTGCTGAATCAATAATACCTACAGCTGGGTTTTTGAAATACTTCTCACCTGCTTTGTACAAGATACCAACGTTCTTAACTGACTCATATGCTTCACGCAACATTTGATAGTTCATAGCCAATGTTTCAACTGCTGAACTATCCGCGTTAATCACGTAACCTGATTCATTTAAGAAAGGCACGATTGTTTCCCACATTTTCTTGGCTTCACCAGTTAAATGTTGTGGCGCAGTCTCAGACAACTTATCAGCACTTTCTAACGTCATATGAAGCTTCTCGGTGCGCTCACGTTGGTCTTTGCGATCTGATTCATCGCTTGTTAACTTTGCTTTTCGTGGCACGGTCTCACCTCCTTTCAATCCAAAAAATAATAATAACTGCAACGTGTTGAAGAGACGGCACTATTTGATATTCGGTTACTTCCTAAGCGACGTAGGCGGGGGGTATAAATGATTTACGATGAACAATCAGCTAACTACTGACTGAGATTTAAAACGTCTCACACGCGCTCCTATGGCTTCTCACGCAATACGTTGCTCAAATAAAAAAGGTAACAATCTAACTGATTGCTACCTGATGTGAATATGCCGATAGTGGGATTCGAACCCACAACCAATTAAGGGACGGATTTTAAGTCCGCTGCGTATGCCAGTTCCGCCATACCGGCTTATAAAAGCAAAGATTGATAGACATCTGTGTAGGTGGTGTGGCACATATAGAAATGAAATATACCTAACATCTATCAATCCATGCCATGTTCCCTACTGGTCTCGAACCAGTGACCGGACGGTTATGAGCCGTCTGCTCTAACCAACTGAGCTAAAGGAACAAAAGAATACTTCCAAATACAGCGAGTACTCATTTGGAAGTATTAAAAAATTACTTATCAAACTTTTCCTTGATGTCTTCAACTGCATCTTCTGCAGCATCCTTACCATCTCCAAAGGCATCCTTGGCCTTACCCAATAGTCCTTGCACCTTACCTTCTACCTCACGAGTTTCATCTCCAGTAACCTTACCTTCAACTTCCTTCGCCTTACCTGCTACTTGATCCTTTGCGCCATCAATCTTGTCTTCTAAAGCCATGATCGTCCCTCCCTTAGGTTATTTATAATATATTACACACAAATGATATATCCACTTGGTTAAATAGTCAATCAATAAATCAGAACAGCTTCTCACACAATACATTACGCCACCAGTCACGACTTGCGTGCTTCAACACATTCTCACTCAACTTCTTCTCAACTGACGTCTTATGATTGTGCTGTGCTCTAGTCAGTAACCATAAGTTACTTGTGTCTAACTGTTCGCCCTTGGGTAGTAGTCGTCTTGGTATGATGTGGTCTACTATCAACTCACCGTCATCCCATAACCTACCGTTAATAGCGTCAGCATAACCATCACGGCTCTTAACGTATGCGCTTATCTTCTTCCACTGCTTGGTATTGTAGAAGCCATCATGAAGCTCTTGGCGCCTTGTACTGTCATACTCTTTGGTTGCCTGTGATAGTTCATACTGTCCACGTAATGTCTGAGCATTGCGGTCTGCATTAGCTTGCTTAGCATGTACATACTTCTTCATGCGTGCTTCATAATGTGGCTGGCAATATGTCCAACCTGGTTTAATCAGCTCACGGCAACCAATCTCTGAACACCTATGCATTCTCATCGAATCGACCATCAAACGCCGTGTTGCGTGAATATTGCTTACCACCGTTAGTAACTATATCAACTAATTCATTAGCAAAATAAATGTACGTGTATTCCCCACGATTGACATTGTTACTCTTAATCAACTTACCCATTAAGTTCTTGTGCATATCAACCTCCAAACATTTCGTCTAAGATTAGAACCTTAACCCCATCGCCAAGCAATCTTTCGAAGACAGCCTGTACATTACGTTTCGACTCACTATCCAAAAAATTGCTCTTAAAGTGAAATACAAACAGATTTAAGTCTTCAAAGTATTCATAACCTGGAAGCTGATAAACGTTTCCTGATTCGTACTCAGTCACAGCATCATTCTCATCTAAGTTGATAACATTATTACTTCCCCTACCGCCAAGTGCTTCTGAAATAGTAGCTGCATGATTGTCTCTAATAATGTCAATGTCTCCTCGCAACGAGATGGTATTCCCCTTAAGCAATACACCATCTTTGGTGAACTCAATGATTTGCCCGTTTTCCAATTTATATTTTTTCATGTCGCCGCTCCTTTTCAGTGCAAAATAAAAACCCGATTGTAAAAACAATCAGGTTTAGTCATTAATTCAACTTAATCTTTGTGGCTGAAATATCACCACTCGTTGTTGTATCAGATGAAATATTACCATCTAGTTTAGCTAGTTCTTCTTTATTAAACGCCTTATAAGGCGCGTTCTGTAATGCATTCTTTAAATCAAAATTAAACATCAAGCATCACCTCCTTGTTAATTGTGTTATTGACTTGTTGAGAATGTCTGCTTACTCTGAACAACGCTTTCTCCTGGTGAGCTACAACATCACTCAGTTTATCTGTTCTTAGCCTACCGAAGTACTCGGCAATATCAAAACTATAATCTTCAGGTGTTAAATGGATAACATTCCATGGTCCATAATTTATCACCTGAAGAGCTTTGTATGAATCTACTATAAATGCCGTAGCAGTGCACGTTCCGTCTTCAAAACCTGCAACAATTACTTTTTGCGATATTTTTCCACCATCTTCATCTGTCACACCTTGAAGCTGCTCTAAAATTGCAGCAACTTGCATTCTTACTGCACTAAATTGCAGATCTTGATGTTCTTCAAAAAAATCAAACAATCTTTTTGCTACGTCTGCATTTCCAGTAGTCGCTATCAATACTTTTTGGTCAGTAACTAAGAATTTTTTCATTTCTTTTTCTGAAACCGTACCATCCGATTTCGTTATTTGCGTATCACTAACAACAGAAGCGAAGTTATCACCCAAAACCACATTTACGTAACTCATTTATAAATCCCTCCATTTTGAGGGATTATATCGCACATCCGAGAATTGTGCACTCACATATCCGGAGCCACGGCACGAAAACAAAAAGTGACAGTTTATTCCTATACTTTTTAATGATATGTACTGACCAGCGACAACATACAAGTCCTGATCCCGGTAATAACTATCAAAGTTTATCCTTAATAGTTTTGAGTATGTACGCCAGACATAGCAACTGGCAGTGTCGTTTAAAACAAATACAAGGAAGATTATCCTTTAATTTATTTTTTGCTATGTGATGCATGTGGTCAGGATTTGCACCTGACATAACCATATGGACCCGACTGGAATTTAACCAGCGCCTCTTGCTTATCAGGCAAGCGCTCTTATACTGAGCTACAGGCCGGCCTATCACTAGTTAACCTTGTGTCTTACGTTTCTGGTCTCTAGCAATATGCGTCTACCTATTCCGCCACACATGCTTTGTTTCAATTTTGGTACTCTATCATAATAACTTGGAACACCCGCACTTTGCATGCGGTACTTATGCAGAACATACGCGTTTTTCCAAATTATTCTTTAACTCGCAAATCATCAATATCGGCAAAATTGTCAGCGAATAATAGAAACGCTTCTTCGATAATCTCTTGGCCACGTCGAGTGCTGTAACCAGTGATTTCTTCTACTTGCAGCCATTCTAAGTGTCGGACATATCGCAACCACATGAAGTGCCTGTGTGGCTGTGTCATAACCTTGATAGCATGGACAACGGCATCATAGTAGTACACAGCGTTAGCGTGATTGGTAAATCGCTCATCGTTAGCATTACCAAATGATCGCGCACTTGGCATGTCTGAAATCTCAACTGACTTCAAATCAACATATCCCATATCAGCCATGTTAACGATACGTGGCCACTCACTATCAAAAAACTCTCGAACCGCTTCTCTTGTTGCCTTCTCATTCACCGCTGGTAAAAGTGCCATTCATACGTCCTCCGAACCATGTTAAAATGAACTTACTCCCAATTCTTTTACATGGCGCTGGACTTCGGTCTGGCGCTTTTTGTTTACCCTTCTTCTACCCAGTAGTAATACCCAGCTAACCACTTGCTGACCATGTGCTTGATGAGCCACTTGTTACTTGTTCGATATGCCTGCCGCTTATTCCACGTCCGCACAATCACGCGATTGCCTTCTGGCGTATAAGCGAGTTTGAAGTAGCCTTGCTTATCTCGGAAATAGTAATACTTACGCATGATCCTCTTCTTTCGAGTCGTTTATTTGATATACCTTCAGATATGCATCACGCCATCCTTCTACTGCCTCTACTGCACGTTGTGCCTTACGTTCGTATTCACGGCGCGCTTTATCAGCTTTATATGTCCAGTATGCATAAATACCAATTACAATCCATAAGATTGCCTCGCTAATTAAATGTGCCATCAGTCTTCCACCTCCCCTTACAAAGCTTGAAACAATAGAATTTGCCAAATATAGAACACCCACCAAACGGCTAGTGCGAAGAATAACCCAATTAACGCTCCTCCAAATAACAGCTTCACAAAATCAATCATCTAATCCGCCTCCAACTTAATCTGTTCCAACGCCTCTTGCGCTACCTGATAGCCAACATCTTCACGGAACTCGTACCAATTCGTGTAACCGCGACCTTGTGCGTACTCGTTCATCTTCTTGCCTGTAATGCGCATTACCATTCCTCTCGTTCAAATACCGGCTTAACTGCCATGACTTGATACGCCTTTCCATGATATTGCACTAGCAACTCATCTAGATCATCACCTGTCGCAACTGGTGTGTGGTGATTGTTTCCCATGCTCATGTTGAACACGACATACGTTGGCATTTTCTTACCCATGTTCATTTCCTCCATACGGGCTTATAGTCTTTTCACCCTTGGCTGTTTGTTGTCTGTACAAGCTTAGTGGCCATTCATATACGCACTAGCCAACAATTCAGGTTGACCAATCAAATACCAGTCAGCTGGCTTTGAGCGTAGCCATTTAACGAAACCGGTTAGTGTATCGCGATAATCGTTAGCGATTGCCTCTGCCAATTCATGTGGCACGTCTGGCAAATCTTCCGCTCGCGTCATATGTGGCAACTTCTGTCCGTTGTACTCGATCCAGATGTCTTCTGACTTAACCCCAATCTGTCCCATGTAATGTTGCTTATCCATGAAATCTTGTTGTGCTTCATCGTAGGTCATACCGTTCCAGTAACGTATTTCACCCATGAAATTCGCCACGACCGCGTATCCACGGTTCACATATTGCTTCTCTTCGTTCATGATTAAACCTTTCTGACATCATCAAGCTTGTTCGTCGTGATGATGTGCTTAATATCCTTCGTAATTAGTCGTGACAAGACCGCCTGGTCGTATTTCAACGCCAATCCGGTCAAATCATCGTTTGACGTGATAATCGTCGCCTTGCCTCTTCTAGCGTCTGCTAATTCAAATAGCATTGACGACACTGTCTCTTTTGCTTCGGCCTGGGTCTCTTTTCCAAAATCATCAAGAACCAACACTTCAACTTCACGCATGAACTTCTCTGTTAGGTTCAAACGTTCAGCAACCTTATTGTCCTTGAATGACTTAAATTTCAAGTTGCGCCATTCAACAACCGACACGAACATCGTTGTGTAGCGATCACTTAATCGACTCATCATTGCCAATGCCAACGATGTTTTACCAGCACCAGCTCGACCGAACAGGAACACATTGAACAGTCCGTTGCGCATCTCATTTGTCATTGCATATGCCTGATTGCCAATATCGCGCGCTGTCTGCTCGTTTCGTTGCATTTGTGGGTTCCAGTCTTCAAACTCAAAAGAACGCGTCTCTGTCTCGCCCCACAAGCTCATACGCTGATATTTAACGCGCTCTTGTGCTTGCCACGCTTTAGTAATGCGTTCAGCATCGGCCTTTTCTTTTCCAGCACGCTCTTCTGGTGTCAACGTCTTAGGTGTTAACCCACGTTGTCGCAACTCACGTACCCAATCGCTTGTAGTATTCATTAGCTGCCCTCCAGTTTGTCGTTAAGTTCGCGCATCCAGTCTGGCACCTTTTCATCAGCAACGGCCTGTTTGTGTGTCTCTTTACCGGCATGCCAATCAGCAACCGATTTGACGCCTTCATTCAACTTTGCACGTAGTATTGCGTCTACGTACTTAAAGTTGCGAATAGCTCGATTAGAAGCGTCTTGTAATGCAAGGTTCAGTACGCCGATTTCCATACCGTCTTCTGTAACATATTCAAGCAACTGGTTTAACTGCATCGGTGTTAGACGATCTGCAAATCCATGCACCGCCACCAAGTCAGTAAGTTGATTGCGAAGTGAGCCGGTCGGTTGGTCGGTCGTGTTTTCACTTACCTTACCTTCACTTACCTTACTCTTACCTTTACTTACCTTATCTAACCTTACCTGTGTCGCCGTGTCGTCTACTATCCGTGGACGTTCCGTCGACGGTTCGTCCACGAAATAAGAACCACTTTCTGAAACACCTAGTTTCCGGCGTTCTTCGCTGTACATCGTTGCATTGTACGTATCTTTTCGAATGTAATTGTGAATTCGCCAGTCTTTAATAACGACTACCCCGCTATCATCGAACGGGATTAAGAATTGCTTCGCTAGCAATAACTTTTCATCGTCAGTTGATGCGCCAATCATTGGCTTAATTGTGTTGATGTTCCCGACAAACCCGTCATCATCAGCATGCATATTCAAATGGAAGTACAATGCTTGCGTTGACAGTGGCATGTCTAAGAATGCGTCTGTGTCAGTAACTTTCTTGCTTAACATTCGTCGTTGTGCCATTTAAACACCCCTAGAACGGTAAATCGTCATCGTTGATAGTAGCTGCATTACCACCACCGTACATATCGTTAGGTGAGAACCCGCCCTGTTGTGGTGCCTGACGTTGTGGTTCAGGATTAAACCCGCCAGTATTTTCCTGTGGGAATTGTGTTCGTCGCTGATCCGTTTGTTCACGCGTTTCAACCAGTGTGAAATTGTTGACGATAACTTCTGTTACATAGACACGTTGACCTTGTTGGTTCTCATAGTTACGCGTCTGCAAAGACCCTTCGATGCCAACCAGCGACCCTTTGGCCGTCATGTTTGCGAAATTTTCGGCAGCCTTACGCCAGATAACGAAGTTGATAAAATCACTCTCTCGTTCACCGTTCGCGTTAGTGAATTGACGTTGTACTGCTAGCGAACCGGAAGCAACTGCTGCGCCAGACGTTGTGTACTTAAGCTCTACTTCCCTAGTTAATCGTCCGATTAGTGCGACGTGGTTCATTGTCGATTTCCTCCATTTGTTTAAACGTCATAATGCCTAGACGTTGCAACGTTTCTGGGTCTAACTTAATACCCTTAACGTGATACTTACGCTCGAATTCCGGCCACCCAATGTTGTGTGCTTCGTTGTGATGTACACGACATAAAGCAATTAAGCGCTTCTCTCGGTGGTCAACTGTTCGGCGGTCGTTACCCATTCCAACCGTGTCAATGTGGTGAACGTCAGCCGGCCTACCACACACAACGCAGCTTCGGTATCGAAGCGATGAATACATGTAGGCGTCAACGTCGTCCATATATTCCAAACCGCTCTTCGACATTGGAATGTGATTGCGTACTGCATAATCAAGCAGATATGAAATGAAATTGCGCGCCGTGGTCATATCAGTGTCAGCGAATGAAAAATACTGATCGCCTGTTTCGCCGATGTAGTAAAATTTCATCCATTCCTTCATCTCTTCGGGCGTGTACCCTGACCACTTCGCAATCTCGCTCATAATCGCGTACGCCTTCTTACGTTGAATGCGACTGATACTGCGTTCATCAGCAACCGTCACAACCGCCTGTGGCTGTTCTTCTTGCGTGTATAGTGACAAGCTGGCTAGTTCCTGCGCATCTTCTACTGACATCGTCAGCTTGTTACCTTGAATTGATGTGATGCGCCCCCATATATCCATTACTCGAGGCCCTGACTAATCCAGTCGATGATTTGTTGCTTCTGTGTGTCGTTCAATTTGTTGAAGGCATAGAAATTTGCGATGTTAGTCTTGAACGCTGCGCTAATTTGCTTATACATCTCTTCTTCGGTTAGTGAGTGTTTGGTTTGGTAATTCTTCGCGACGGCACCAAACTTGGAATTAAGTGGGTTCTTTGATCGTGATTGCTGACGGTTCTGGTAGCTCTTTTGAGCACTGTTTGCGTCATCATCAACTTCACTAGCCACTCCGAACGCTAACGATAAAGAATAACGCTTTGCGTATGTCAGACCGGATCCTTGTGCTTGTGGGTCTAACGATGCATCTACCCAGCCTTGCCCCTTTTGTTGACGGGCTGAAATGATTTCAACACCGCCAAGGTCAAGCCGTTCTTCGTCAGTCAGCAAAACCGTATACAGTTGGCCGCCCTTAACTTCTTGCGTCCATACTAAGTTGGCTTCGCTTGCCTTAATCGCTTCATCAACTGACTTAACAACGGCATCGAACGTCACGTAACTAGAACGAAACTGTGGATTGCTGGCGTCCTTAACCGGTTGCACCAGTGCCTTACGTACCTTCTGCAATTCAGTTGCTACTCCCATATCAGCCCCCTAATTCCACTTAACCGCGTTCGTCGTATCAAATACGGTAATCGCTTCTAAGTCTTCTTCAATCGCCTTACCAAACTGCTTGCGTAGTTGCGTTGGTGACTTCAACTCGACGGCATCATACCCGTACTTAAAAATAAATTGTTGCTTCAGGTCGTTGTCGTCCTGTGGGATCATCTTCTTCGTACGTTCCACATACTCAACGCGACCAAACTGTTGACCGTCTTCCAGGCGCTTCTTGATTTCCGCGTCAATATCCTTGAAGCGCGCCTTCAAAATCTTCGCCATGTACCCTAGCTCTTCTAAGCTTTCGTTGTCTGTCTTTTCCAGTGCTGCCGGCACCATGTTAGCAAATGTCATCTTCTCGCCGTCTTCGTTAATCAAAGTAATCTCATTCATTTTTTAATCCTCCGTATTTACACGTTGTCCGTACCAGACTAAGAAGTCTGTTGCATCTTCAAGCCGTACAAGCCAACTCTCTACTTGCACAACTTCATCACCAACATAGATTGAATCGTCCTTGTAATCTGTTCCCCAAGGCAAATCATCGTCTGGTGGGTCAATTAAATCTTCTGGCATTCATAGGTCCTTTCGTGTTATAATTGAAAAGTAATTAGCCACTCTCATATAGCAATTACCCAACGCTTAACGGTTGCAGCCGTTAGGCGTTTTTCTTTTCCTTGTCGTATCGGCCCTTGTATTTTGCGTTGTACAACGATGCCATGTTCATTCTTAGCTGTTTGGCAATCGGCGTCGCGATATCTGCGAATGTTTGACCAGGTAACTTATCGTCCATTGCCTTCTTAAATGTCTGATACCTGGTTTCATAACCAACCGCCGATGTCATACGTGGCGTACTGAACGGTGTATCTTCCAACTCGGATTCGCTATGCTCTCACGCAAACCGTCCAAGATACCGTGAATTACTGGCTGTTATGAACGATAATCCAACTAACTGACCAGCCGCATCTACCAAATTGTCACGCTCTGAAATTCCTTTGCCGTGCATATGCCTAGCAAGATATCTTGCGTAACTTCGATAGCGTACTTCATATTCCGATGCTGCCTTATTTGGCCGTTCTACCGCGCTTTGGCGAATTCGTTCCTTCTCTGCTTCAACATCAAACTTCGCAGGCTTTGCAAAGTTGTAGTGAATATTGCCAACACCTGTTGGCCCCTTATAGTCCATTCGTAGCCTCCAATACATAATCGATTGCTTGTTGCTTATCATCGAACCAAATTTGTCCGCCTCGCTTGGTCTTGAAGCCGACACGTACACCACCAACCGGCAATGTTTGCACTTCATAGTTGAAGAACCCACGGCCTTCTGCAAAGTTCCGAACCGTTTGATAGTCGCTAATCTTCATAGCGCACCAACTTTCCAGCAGGCTTCAACGCTTCAGCAGCATCGTAACCGT
>Ga0157364_1000476_pt1 | contig 27523 bp, 14 predicted proteins | sample AttsexASBM2_FD_111476 | JGI IMG/M metagenome (GOLD analysis project Ga0157364, IMG submission 111476) | Fungus gardens microbial communities from leaf cutter ant in Ribeirão Preto, State of São Paulo, Brazil - Atta sexdens ASBM2 | ecosystem: Host-associated > Fungi > Mycelium > Unclassified ... | reverse complement strand
TGTGTGTGTGTGTGTGTGTGTGTGTGTGTGTGTGTGTGTGTGTGTGTGTGTGTGTGTGTGTGTGTGTGTGTGTGTGTGGGTTGAAGTTTATCATTTTATGTGTGCACACACTAAATACATAAGCTTAAACGAGATAAAGCCTTCCAGCATCCTAATGAAAAAGTTAATTAGCTATTTCACAAATGCCCAAATATAAATACTACAAAGCAGAGCTTTCCTCCCAAAATTGTGTGAATCGCAATCCACTTTTAACATGGTAAATGTCCGCGATATAATATCTAGCTTTAATAAAAGTGAAAAAGAAGAACAAAAAAGGTAAATTGATTATTTTTATTATTTTCTACTAGTTTACTTTTTTTTAAATCTTTATTATAAATATATAACTTTATAAATCTATTTCTCAAATACATAATGAGATATGTGCAAGATAATAACGAATTGGAAACTTTTTCGCATAACTAAATGATTTGGTTGTTCTTGTATAAATAATTTTATGTAAAAGGACTGCAATTGAATATAATGGTCTACAGACGAGATAATCCTAAGCGGAACATCCGGCTAATGAATTTTTGGAAGACTATAAACCCCCATCATATAATGATAATATTATACAGAGTTAAATACTAAATAACTGTCACATTATATTATAAAGTCTGTTATATGTTTGAGGAGATAAATTCATTTTTTTCTTCTATTTAGTGAGTAGTTCTCTCAGTTTTTTAGAAAGAAAACTGCTATTAGAATCTTTTTTAATCTCATATGTATCTTGATCATTTAATTTTTATATAAATAATACATAAAATTTTATGGAATATAACTTGCGCCAGTTGTTGATATTTTTCATACAAATCTTTTATACAAATGATATATACATTAGAGTAAAGAAAATAATAAAAATAGTATCACTTGGGTTCTACTTTTTAATTTGATACAAAAAGATAGTACTTACACTTGAATTTTACAATTTGGTACAATGTAGAATTAAGAGATCTCTTTAAAATCGACAAGCGTCTTATTTTCGTTTTTAAAAAGTAAAAAGTGATCCCAATAAGACCACTTTTTACGGAAAAAAATTGTTTGAAGTAACGAATCGCGCGTTACTTCTTAAATAAAAGTAATTAATTTTTTTTGAGAATCAATAACAAGTATGATAACTAATTACTTTTAAAAATAATGTTCCAGCCAATGTTTCCTGTATTATTAATGCTTAAAGATAAAATCACAAGATGTATAATTTCTTGAATGATTAACTTGGACGCTGCTACGCCTACTCCGATGCATGATATAAAAATACATTCATGCATTGAGCACGATACGCTAGTATGCATGATTTCTGTAATTATCATAATGCATTATTTCATAGCTTATTTCCTTTCATGTGAAACATTTTCAAATCCGAAAGCTGATGTTTTCTGGGTAACTATCAGATATACATTCAGATGTGATGTCATTTTGAATTGTACCACACTTGAATGCGCGAACTTTAGGCAATATAATTCGCTAACTTTAAATACTTATAATTAAAAAATTATTACAATTTCGATATTTTGATATTAAGTTTTTTTCAAAATAGTCTCAGGAATCTACTCTTAAGTGTTCTTACGATCTCTATTGGATATGACATATGTAGAATACAAAACATTATTATTATTAAGTCTAATATATAAAAGATTTGAAAAGAAGATTGAAATATTTACTCTTCTTCACTTAATTACGGAAGACAAATTGGACAAATACTTTTAAATGATAGTGTATGCATCGTAACACTGCATCTCGCATCTCTACTAATATTAGTATAAATATGCCTCACACACGAAAAGTTTTGAGACTTTTTATGTGAGATGCTACGCTTAATACATCTAAAATATGTGAATTCCTTATTTTAAAAAGATTTTTTAATGAAACACAATCGAATGAAAACGTCTATATTCTTACACTGTGCATGCAAGCAATCATTCAAGAAATCGTATGATTCAAATTTAACACGCACGTATGCACACGCGCATGCACGATTTCTATTTATATTTATATAACTTATACGATTATATTACAACATAATTATATATATATCTATATATATATATCTATTCTTAAAAAAAAGGTACACTGAACGAATTAATTATTGCTTCTTTTCTATAATGCTTATCGGTTCTTTCTCTTTGTTTACTTCGTATTGCAAGAAAACTATCGCGTGGATCGTGTTTTGACAGATTTGACACAAAGAGTAAGTTGTTGTGACTGCATGATTAAGAATATATACTTGTATATTTGTACTTGGATTCCATTTCGTTTCACACATAACATGCATGATAAATTATTTTTCCTTACTACTTAAATATTAAATAAGGATAAAAGATAATGCATTATGCACATTGTGCATGAAAGAAAGTATATCTTTGTTTTTTATTTAATAAAAAGCAATTAAATGTCAAAGTATTTAATCAAAAGCTAAATATCATATGTGATGTCTACTAAAAAGTAAAAAAATAGAGAAAAAAATCTCATTTCTCAAAAAATCGAATTTTCTTAAACAGTTCAAATTATATGTAACATCAATCATTTAGATAGATCAATTACTCAAATTTATAGACTTATATCAGATATAACTTGAGATATTTAAGAAAACAGTTTTTTTTCAGAGACATTTCTATAACTTCCTGTATCCCAAAAACAACTAGTTTTAAAATTATGTTTAGTAAGATCTTTGGATATTAAATAGTAAAGAATCACCTTCTGAAGTTATAAACTTAAAATAGATTTTGCATACATGTATATAATACGTATACATTGCAAGTATCTCTCTATTTATGACTTATGAATTTTCAAATTTATGATCAATATACGTTAATAGGCGATTTTCTGTGCAATTCAGGTATAGCAATCAAATTGTACCAGAATAATTTCGCATATTTGTTCATAGTAATAGAGCATACTTAGCTAGCCTTTAATTCTGTATCTTATTCTCTCTATATCTCTTCTATCACACATCATGTTAGAATATTTTAGAAAGAAATTATTTTTAAATAGTATCAATTTGTATGAAAAAACCAATAGTTTTAGCGTAATAATTGTACAGTTATCAGAATAAGTTCCAACCCTATCAACATCTATCAATAATAACTTTAGTACATGTACCAAATGATTACTAAAAATCGTCCAACTATTCACCATTCAATATGATTCAATATTTACAATTGAAATTTGAAACATATATAAGTGGAGAGTTTCGTATTTATTGTCGCGAAAGATAGATAACCATTATTAATCATCACTTATTAATCACTTATTTCACATTCTCTCTTATTCAATAACCTAAAGTTGATTTTAATTCAAGAGTAATGAGAGCTTAATTATCGTTTTAGTATTACACTAAAGAAGACAGTACGCCACAGTAGCATTTCATTTTGTAGGAATGAAAAAGCGAATGCATATATTAATATTATGCATAGATTAATAAAGTAAACAATAACATTACTAGATAGATCGAATTACATAAAATAAATGACACGAATCGAAGAGAGAATATACACAAGGACAGTGGGAAGCGGTGCAGAAAAAGTAGAACACGCGCATCTCTCGATGTGGCACAAAGAAAATGCACGCACAAGAGAAGCGCGAAATTCTCGGGCACGCACGCAACCACGCCGATACCACAGTCGACAGGCACACATTTCGAAACTCGTATACGTACTATACTAAAGTATACGCGGCTCCGCGAGGCGCGCCAACTGTCTTGGCTGGTGCGCGCGCGCATGCAGGAAGAAGCCATGATTGCGTGTACACTGCACTAACCTGTCGGAGGCGACTCGCTCTCCCTTGATACCCCGCTTGGCGTCGCAACACCTGAAACTGGCTGATGGCTGAGTATTTTTCACTGCGCGCGATCACACTGCAATCACCAAATTATTCACACTCCGGCTTCCGCACGTCTCTATCCCTTTATTTCTCTTTCTTTCCTTTTTCACCTTGCTCCTTGTGTCTCTTTCCTTTCTTTACGGTCACGCGTTATCTCCTCTCTTTCTCTCCTGTCGTTCACTTTTCTTGTATATAGTCTTCCCCACGTCTTCCTTAAAAATATGTTCTCGGCTCGTCAATCAACCGAAATGTGCGACGGCGACGGCGTCCGTCTACCGGGTGACCGCCGCGGTCGGCACGGTGTACGAAAGTCACGCGAATATCCTATCGGGCACACTACAGTCTCTGTACAATCTGTAGAATATGAATCGCACACGATTTGCAGCGTACACGAAAAGAGTTTTCGCGTTTTACGTTTCACTACTCTCGATTCGATTCGCTAATAATGCACACAAATTCTCGCTACCTACGCTCCGGACTGCTGTCCCTTGTTGGAGGAAAATGGCGGCCCCCGGGTAACTCGCGCGCGCCACCCGATGCTCGTCGTCACCGGCCGAGCGCGGCCGAACACGGCCGAGAGTACCCGAATGTTATTGGCTGAACAATACGATGCGTTCGATTCGCTGAATGATTCACACATAGAAACTAGATAGGAACAACACATTACTGCATCATGCTAAAGAGGTGCGTTCCGTTTCACATATCGTGCACATGATGTATTGTTTTATCCTTCTTATTCATCGAATATTAAAGAAAGATAAAATAGCATTATATGCATCATGCGTGAAACGGAACGCATCCTATGTTACTACTTGAATGTACTCGTATGCAATCTGCTTTAATCATTCGTTTTTACGGAAAGTTCCTTGGCGACCTAAAAACGGGATCATATTCATTGAACCCGAATGGATCATACTCATTGATCCCGTTTTCCCCATTCAAACTAATCCCGCCGGATAAAAACGATGAAATATTTTTGTAAGGGAAATTAAGATTATATACCAATTATAAACCAAACTTTTTTTTCAAGGATTGCTTGATTAAGAGCTTGATTGAGAATTTATATATCAGAGTATCTATAAATAATTTATTTTTCAAAATTGACATACTCATGTAATATATTTATTAATTATTTATATTCTAAAATATTGTATTTTATTTGCACTGTTCGATAAAAAGTCACTTTTTTCTCTCCGAAATGACAGATCCTGAAAAATTTTTTTACATTAAGCACGATTATTGATAGAACTTATGTAGCATATCAAGATTTTGAGCAAATTGAAATGAAATATATAAAAAAATAACGTTTTTTTTATTATTTTTAACATTTTTTACAGCAAAATAAAACTGTTTCTAAATCAAATCTATGATATATAAAAGTATAATTTAAGAACTTTCATATGAATTTTTCATATGGTTCATATGGACTTATTTTCATTAAATTATGGCTGTTTAAATTTCTATATAATTACGTCGTATATAATTACACTTTTTTTTTTCTTTGAAATGCTATATAATAGTACATATTCCGAAAATTTTTTGTGCTGAATATGATGTCATTAGAATTGATAATACATCGAATACATTTAATAAATTGAGATGATTTTTAGATCATTTCGTCCCAATTTACTAAATCATGTTCATCTCGAAAAATCTTCAAAAGAATATAAGGCGCTTCGAAGAGAGTAAACATTCACTTAAGGTCAACCCCTTTAAAAGTCAATGACCTTGTATGTGTATATTATGTGTATATTATAAGACCATATTCCCGAGTAATAATTCAAAGTTTTAGCCGTTCGTAATTTATTAAGAAGTTGTTATAAAAAATCACACGGATATTAAAAACACATTTTTCTTAATTATTATTTATAATATTATAGAAGATATAGTGTTTAAAAGTTGAAAACTTCGCATGGAAGAAACTCATGCAGAACTTCGCTTTACGTAGAAAGTATGTGCAAACCGTGTGTTCCACATCTCTCCGAAGAGGTTTCATTAAGAGAGGGGCGAAAGTCCTGCAAAGCGACAGATACACCAGATACCTAGATCTGTTCGCGTTGTATGAAATCCCCAAATATTTTTGCACTTAAAATGAGATAAATACATATTTTGTCTTAAAAAGATAGAAAGCGAAGATGTCGAGTGCCAAAAGTGCAAGCAACGCGAACAGACCTACTGTTGTTCATTAATCGAGTCCCTTTTTATGTATAGGAACTAGTATAGGAACAGCCAATTAGGCAATCTACTAGAGGTTTGTTTTCTGTAGCTGAACTAGTGTACACTTTTGGAACTTGAAGTGAGATAGATATATGTTTGATATTTGTTGAAAGTGAAAAAGAGAGTGCAGTTTAGTGCAGAAACAGAAAATAGACCATAAGTTGATAGCAGAATCTGATTGGCTGACGTACCTGCAATTTCTGCACTCTTCTACACCTGAATGACTCGATTAATGAACGTTATAATCCTATATACAGGGTGATTCAGAACAATCCCGTGTCGATGACTGCGTTCAGCAGAGAAAATTAATCAGTTAGCGCTTAGCGATTTTTTAATGCCATGACAGCTGATCGTAAGGGGCTGAGTGCCCCTCATAATTGCCACGTCAAACGGTGAGTGCGCCGTCTCTGTTTATCTTCTATACATGGCCCATAATTAGCTAACTTTATCTTTTAATAACTTCAAAAGTAGATAAAATTTTCATAAAGGAAAAATCATCTCAGAATTTAATCAGGAACACTCTTTATAAAGAGGACAGAATTGTTTTGATCACCCTGTATAAGGATCAATCACTATAAAGATTGTAAGCTATAGGGTAAGCAGTAACCAATCCAACATGTGGAAAATCTTCCTATTGCTTACGTCTTACCGCTAAATTTTTTGTATACCCATGCCCTTATGAATAATCACAAAAATCACAATCTTGACCTAAAGTTCTAGATATATCAAAATAGCACAAAGATTCTCCATTTTTGACCTAATAACAATATCATATTTTAAAAAATTATTAATAATATTGAACACTTATTGAACTACAGCTTCCAGGTCAAAAATGCCGGTCGAAACAGCAAATAGGAAAAGTGGCATTTCGACTAAAAGGATTGCTACTTTGGTATGCCTAGACTCTAGAACTTTATCTTGACATGGGAAATCCTCTCCTTTCGTTTGAGCACATATAAGCACCGTCATCAAGCTCCAGAGAGGAATAGGGCAAAACCTCCTTCAGAGTTGCATTCTGAAACTCAACTCGAGTATCATTTTTATGATCCTTGTTGTTCATTGAATATATATTGAACAAAGATACCGTGCAAGAACTTTAGCTAAAAAAAAAATAGATCTTAAGTCTTATATTTTATCAGCAATATCAATATGCATTATGGCAGAATACGGGCACAGGAATTCCTTCCCTTCTCACATTAATAACTTCTATGTGTAATTGAAAAAAATCATATTAATAACTATTATGTAATTGCAAAATACCGAAGAATTAAATATTAAAGTGCATTGATTTAAAAAAAAATATGCACGAACTATTTACTATTGGCAGCAATAGCTTTGCTCTTGATACATACTACATAGAGCTATGTCTAATCTTTTCAGATTTTCATTATTTTTACAGTAAATTCATTTAGGCGAAGATTTAATTTAATATATAAAATACATGCACATATATCGAAAAACGATGATGTATTCAATAAATTTTTTGTTAACATTTTAATAAATAACAAGCGACAATTAAAACTTCTTGATTGTTACTTTGAAACATATCTTTAACAATATATGTTAAGGTTATTGACTTTTAAAGGGGTTGACCCTATGTGAATATTTATCATAAGACGATAAATTCATCTATTTCATATTTCTGATTGATATTTCTGACAAAATTTAGTTTTCTATAATGCTAATATAATAACTGATTTACATTTACCACTGCAACATGGTTTATTCATTCATAATTTTTTGACTATTCTAAATTTTTGAAAACAATTATTTAATAGGCTGCATGAAATGTACTATATTTGATGGCACAATTGTCCTTTATCATACCATCTTATTTCTATTTCACATCCACCTAATTTAATCATAACTTTTTACACTTTTGCAGCAAGAACTTCAAGATCTTTGATACATTGATGAAGAGTCGCTTTTTCTTGTTCGGGAGTGATAGACTTTAATACTTCATTCACAATCCATTGTACCATATGCTTTTGTGCAATTCGACGTTCAAGGTTTTGTATTTGTATTTGATAGTCAAGACGCTTCTTCACCTGTTAAACAGTAAGCAAATAAAAATTCCTAAATTGTTAATTTTTTTCTTTATGAAGAAATTTAATACAAAAACAGTGCTACAATATAAAGAATATTTAAAATATGTTTATTTAATAGTTAATAAATATAGGATTTTAAATAAAAATTTTTTTTAGTAATAAAATAAGTATATACAAGAAAATTGCTTAAAAACTACTAATCTCTGAAACTTTCAATTCCACTGAGTTTATTAATCCATATTTAATTTTCAGATATGATACAAAACAGATATATTAAAATTAATAATTATATTCTTTAGTGTAACATTGGAATACTTATCATATAATTAATCACAAATAAATTTATATTATTCTTTGATAAATATCTTTTTAATTATTTTATTGTTTTATATTCTACTATATAAAAATTATACCTCTTGGTAGACTTGTAGCAGGCGTTCCCTGTAAGTTGCTTCCAGCTGCATTTTAACGTTTTCTTTTTTAATGTTCATTATCATTTTTTGTCCTTCTAAATTCGACTGTTCAGTCTCTTCATGTGAAATTAGATCTTCATACTGCTTTATTTCGCTATTTCTACTCTCATTAACTTCATCATCATATTTATCGATTCCTTTATCCAATATTTCAGCAAGTTTTGGGCCAAATAATTTTACACTCGCTACACATATTATGAACAAAGATATTCCATTGTAAAATTCATGTTCCAGGATATAAATTTCTTTGGAAATTAGATAAGTGCTCAGGCTTATAGCAAATACGTATGGTCCTAAAAATAAAATAATAATGATAATAAGAAAATAGATGCAGTCCACTTGATGCTACAAATGTTTCGAAGCATTTTATCGACTAATTAGAAGAAAGAATTTTATTAATTTACCAATTAAAGGATTCAAACCATTGTAGCATCAAGTAAACCACAGCTGATATTGTCACTTCATATATTATAGAATAATGCGATATATAATAAAATTTAATTTTTAGAAAGAAGTTAAAGTGTAAAATAGATGTTTTTTTTTAAGATTTCTTTTTGAAAACAACTTAATTAAAGAATTAAAAACTTATAATATTTAGCTTATAAATTTGTAAAGCTTTTGGAAGCTTATAAATTATTTTCAAGACATTAAAATATCATAATACACATGTCAACAATACTTCTTTAAAAAAAAGTACGTAGTATGTATACGTAAGTAAGTTAGAAAATAAAAGCTTTCTTTTAGACAGAAATTAATAAATTCATAATAATATGCATAAATGAAAATTTTATATAAAGCATAAACTATTTATCTTTACGAGAGTGGTTTGAAAAATTGTTTAAAAAGTCGTACAGTTAGAGAGATGGCATCATGAGTCAGTATTATTTTTAGTTAGTAGCATCTCATGGAAGAATACACCAAATTTCAGCCAGATCGGTCTATTTCTTTATATTTAGCGTTCGAATCGAGGAAATCGAGTGATTCCCAAAAAAAGAATGAAAAAGAATTTCGTGTGTTGATCAAACATTATTTTATGAAAGAGAAATCGCCTCAGGTCTAAAGAAACTTAATAAACATTATGATGAATTTGCATGGATTAGAACAGTTTATAAATGGTTTCAAACATTTCAAAGTTATTATATGAGCACAAGTGACGCTGAACGTTCTGGACATCCTGTTGAAGTCACTACTCCAGAAATCATTGAAGAAATCGATGATATGATATTGGAATAGAAAAATGAAGGTGATTGCTAATGCTGTGGATATCTCGATTGAACGAATACATAATATTTTGCATCAATATTTGGACATGAAAAAGTTATCCACAAGATGGATGCCGCGATTGCTCACAGTTGACCAAAATGAAATCATATGAGGTTCCAAGGACTGTTTGCAACTGTATCAGCGAAATCCACAGGACTTTAGACGTCATTTTATCTGTGGACGAAACATGGATATATCATTACATGCTTCAGAGACAAAACAGTCCAAACAAAAATTATCAGCGGGGAACCTGCAAAGAAGACGAAGACTATTCCTTCGGCCGAGAAGGTTATGGCAACCGTCTTTTGAGATTCGAAGAAATAGTCCTCATCGATTATATGAAAAAGGGTAAAACTATTGCAGGTATATTATTCATCATTATTGGACCATTTGAAAATCGAGCTGCAGAAAAACGTCCACGATTGACCCACAAGGAAGTTCTTTTCTATCACAACAATACACCAGCTCACTTCTCTGTAGTTGTGGCTGCAAAATTGATGGAATTAAGATTCCAACTCGTTCTGCATCCCCCCTATTCTCCAGATTTGGCTACCTCAGACTATTACTTGTTCCCTAATTTGAAGAAATGGTTAGCGGGAAGATTTTATTCAAACTAGGAAGTGATTGCGGAAACACATGCCTATTTTGCACAGTTGAATCAATCCTATTGTAGGGATTAACAAATTGAAACAGCATTGAACGAAGTGTATAAGCCTAAAAGGAAACTACATTGAAAAATAAAAAAGTTTTATCCCAAAAAATTAAGTATTTTATTTTTGCACGGATTTTTCAAACTACTCTCATATATAAATAAAAATCTTTAATTTTTATCATTAAGAAAATATTTTAAAAATATAAAAAATCATTCGTTTCCTAATTATAAAAATTTTACGTATCATATAAAAATCTAGATTAGTCTAAATCAGATATCTTGTTATTTTTATCCATTTAACAATTACTTACCTGATGCACCAGTTTTTGGATAAAAAGCTTGAAACCACTCCTCGGGTATAAATCCATGTCTAACTGGAGATGGATTAATCAAACGTTTAGGACGAGTTGATTCTACTGCTACTGACGAAGCACTTTGTGCTCCACGCACAGCTGTAGATAGTAACTGAACTATGATAGATAACATAATATTACTCAGGATTAGGAATGTTAGTTCATAAAAATGAGTTACCAATACTTTTTGTAAAAAATAATTCGTTATTAATTTTAAAAAGTAACACATTAGCTATTATTACTTATTGTTAGAAAGTATCGAATAAAGATTCCTTACTTTTTTTTGCAGGAATAAGAACCATTACTCTTAACCATTACTATAACATATTATAACAACTCTACCATTACTATAACATATTTTTTGTTATTTTTTATAACAATTACATTATTAAAAAATGATATATATATTTAATAATCAATATTAATTGTAATAATCAATATGAAAACTTAAAACTTTAAGCTAGTCTCTATATAACTAGCTTTTCTTTATATTAAATTTATCTAATAAATATTCTATAATTCTTTATACATTAATATTTTTATTTTTTAATATATACTTATTTTTAAGAATTTAGATTTTGTAATTCACAATCCCACAGATTTTATTAAAAATTGTTATTGAATGCTGTTTTTAAAATTTAATATTAAGATTATAATATTCATTGCCAATATTGAAAATTTATAATTTACATTACATACAAGACCAGCGAAGTAAATATTTCTTGTGATAGAGTGATCAAATAAAGTACACATATATTTTTTATTTTTCTTCAATTATTTATTTATGAATGTATGTAGTTCGTCGAATATTATTTTTACTTTATTCATAAAGTAAAAATCTCTTTTCTAAATCATTTCATCAGTTCTTCCTTAAAAAATTAATTATGACAACCAAAAAAAAGGAGATTCAATCAGAATCATCAAGAATCAATCAGAGCAATCTTAATCAACATTGTTCATTGAGATATCGCTAATAAAAAATCCAATAAATTACTTGTTAAAAATTAATAGCTTGATATGTTTAAATATGTGTGAAAATTCCATACATGCCAAATTCACATGTATGAAATACTCTATTATTTCACATACAGATCACTGGTTCTGGTTACATATAAGTATACTACAGATTTTCAACATTGGCAATGACTATTGGAATACTAATTGTAAGATATAAAAATATAAAAATATTTTTCAACATTCAAAATTTCTATTTAAATAAAATATTTTTGGCCATACACAATTAAAAATCTATCGAATAGATATAAAGATAATAAGAGATTAGAGTAATGAGTATATTTACCATTACAAACAGAAAAAAGCAACAATCATTACTGAAAAAAAGGAATAGTAATGGTAACGGTATTATAAGCAATGCCTTACTCTCTCTTCTCAATTCTAAATGATTACCATAAAAAATTAAAAGATATATAGATTTTAAATGATTATTATGCTCCTTTAATAAAATACATAATAAAATATAAATTCAATTTTTCGTGCACATATACGAAAGATAAAAAGTTAAAAAGACAATTGTATAGAAAATAAAGAATGTCAAAAAACATATATTCAAGAAAGCTATGCTTGTATAACAATTATCCATAAAACAGATTAAAAATCTATTTTTAAAGAATAAAGCTTAAATATTACATAACTATGTAATATATATAAGTAAAATTTATGATAGATATATTAAGAAAAAAAAAATAATGAATTGTGAACGAATCTAAATGTTATTACATAATTAAAAACTTTGTAATTAATAACCGACATCACCTATTCATCGAGTGTATTTATTGTAAAAATGTAATAGGAATCATTGCAATTGATTTACCATTGCGGAGAGCCAACCTTGATAACATTTTATATCGTATATGACTGCCACTTGCCAAAACTAGCAACAACGATACACCATGCTCAGCAAGACAGTAATGGCGGATTTAGATTAAGTCAAGAACATAGATGCCACTAGAAACTCTTTAATCAGAGTTGCGCCACTGAACAACCAATTTTGATTGGTCCGCCATTTTGCAGCAATTCCCGCTTATATTCGAATGTCTGTAGACGATATGTGATTTAAAGTAATTATTTTATAATAATTATTTTTAATAAATTAATACAAAAGCAAATATAATGGCATTTATCGAAACATAGTTTACATAAATTTTATATCACATACTTATAATACCACCGAGATATTATTAAAGACTGTCGGCCCTGGACAAATTTTCGTGACTATCAATGAGGCTCTGAGGACTCGGGGATAATTGAAGAATGATGGCATTACCGAATTAATAAAAATTTATTACGATATTAACATAAATATTTCGATAATTTATTATTAAATTCATCATTTTTTATTATACAAATGTATAAATAAGTACGCATATTTTTAATGCTATAATATCTTATATATTGCCGAAAAGTTATAATTTTTTCTCTGTAGTTATCATCTCTATTGATAATCAAATTAGAATGATAACATTAACATTAGCAGGGCTCGGTAAAATAACTAATACGAACTATTTAAAATATAAAATATAAAATAAGTTCCAGAAACTTATTTTAAATATAAAATCGTAGGAATCGATAAAAAAGTGATAGAACTTATTCGAAATAATAAATATAAAATAGATTCCAAAAATTTATGTAAAATATTAAATAAGAAATAGATCGCAAGAAATTATTAAAAATATAAAATAAGAAATAATCAAATAGGACTCTGGAATGCATTTTATTTATTTAAAATATATAATAACTTTTATTTAAAATGTCAAAATAGCTCGCGTTTTTATTTTAAATAAAAAATAGATTTCAGAAAATTGTTCAATTATTTAAAATATCAAATTGATAAGAAAGTGATAACTTATTCGAAATAAAAAATATAAAATAAGTTCCAAAAATTTATTTAAAATATCGAATAAGAAATAGGTCAGAAGAAGTTGTTTAAAATAATAAATATTCAATAACTTTCTAATTTCTCCTTTATTTAAAATATATATTTTAAATAAATTTATTTGAAATACGACCGAGCCCTGCATTACAGTTTTAAAACTCAAAGTTATTAAGAAAATTTGCATATCTTTATATAAAGGACGTATAGAATATTATCAACCTTTAAGTATGAATCATTTAAAAGAATAATAATAAAAAATTGAGATATTTTAATGAATTATAGAATATCAAAAATACTCCACACACGCACGTGAACAATTACTAATTATGTTTACAAGAATCACGCAAGTAATATATTTAACAAGTGCTATATATAGATGCCACAAAGCAAAGCGCGAAATGTACGACGTATTCGTTTGTCAAAATTATATGAAATACGAATAATTGAACCATGAATATTTTTCATATACGCAATTGGATATCGGAACGACGAATAACAAAGAGTGGGGGAGCATCAAGCAGGTGGTTGACTACGTCATCACTTCGGCATTCGCTCGGCGACGTTGGTATGAGACAGTAGTGATACGAATCGCTCCGGGTGTCGCATTAAATTCACAAAAATTAGAAGCTATCAATAAACGCGAATTGATCAATGCTTATAATGCGACTCGTGAACATGTCGAAGCGACTGCTGTTTCGTCGAAGGTATAAGTTATTTTACCATACTTGAAATAGGCGTCGAAATATACGGCAGTTTACAAATTAAGAATTGTCACATTTAAATCAGTACTTGTCCTCTTTAATGGTCATGAATGATAGCACGTCGAAAGCTTTGTATATCACTCTCAATTTTCGGATCGAAAACATACGCATAAATTTAAATTCATTGAATAACCGGATAGTATACGATTAAAATAATACTTTATTCTTTTACTTAAAATATATTTTAAATAAAATTGTTTTAAATATATACGACCAACCCCTGAGTAAAAGGACTTATTTAAAATAAAAGATATAAAGTAAGACTTTACATGAAACAAAGTAAAATTAATATTTCACGGAATTAATGAAATAATTTATCATACCGATTTTCTCGAAGAAAGAATAAATTGTTAATTATTCTTTATGAATAAATTATTCTTTATGAAATAAATTGAAAAATAATTATCCAACAAGAAATTCATTCATATCAATTAAACTTTGAATCGATGTCAAATTGATGTTAAAATCATTGAATTTATCGATTCAACATCAATTCGATAATTCATTTCTCGCTGGATAATATTCACTTTTTAAAAATAAAGTTTTTTTAAAAATATTTTTTCTGTACGAATACTTATTCACTGTATATATTCACTGTACATCTATGAAACTAATAAATCATGAAATATCGTATTTTATTAATTTCTTACTCTTAATTACTTAAATTTTAACAGTTACACGAACTTCCATAAGCGCCGTCTTTAATAGTATCCCGTCGGTGATAATTAATACTATTGCATGTACATTTATTTGCAATAAAATTAATTATAACATTAACGCATTACATAATTTGTACAGAATTTGTATAGAATTGTATAGAATTTTACAAAGAAATCTAATTTCAGGAGAACTGAACAAAGCTTATCGAAGAACATTAAAAATATAAAGAATTTAAGAATATATTAGTTTACTTACTTCGTAATACGCGTTAATATTTCGACAGTTAGTTGGTTTGCGCGCGACCTTGGAGGGGTTGTGGACGTTGGGGTTTGTTTTGCAAACGGCGGAGAGCGGGCGGCGCCTCATGATTACGCAGTCACTGCGTAGTCATTCCACTACGAAGGTTCGTGCAAGCAGGTAGTTGTGCCGCTCTTTTTCTTTGAAATATACTTGCGACAAGTACGATGTTCTGTACTAGATAGTACAGATGACTATGATAAAAAAATTGAGCGTAACTGAAACTTTATCGGTAATAAAAGAAATGTTTCTCTTGTTTATTAATCTTTAACTCCATTGACTCTAATCGTATCTTACAGACATCGTAAGAGATTCAGCCTTTTTATCTGCGCTGAATTTATTTCGCAATAAGTGGCAAATTGTGTTTTTGATATTCACTTCCAAAAATCAACCGATAATTGCACAGTAATATAAATAATCTAGTATATTATTTTTTAGATGATAGCTTCTCTCTCACGGATACGATCTTGACGTGATAGGAGGGTTCAGTACCCAGAGGATTTACACGAAAAGAACAGTTTTTCTTAAGTATCTAAAAATTTTCAGATCTATCTAAATGATACATTTAGATAAATTTTTAGATATTGAATAAAATCATTCTATTCGTGTAAAAATCCAACGAAGAAGCTAACGTATCCACGTCACCGATTTATTTGAAAATGAACGAACTGCAGTCGGTTCGTCGCGTTTGCTTCGGGAGTGCCGTTCAAGTTATCGAACTCAAGTTATATAGTCCGTGCGCGATTATAGTGCATTATTCGCGAGTGTTTTACGCGAGTGTCCTGTGCGAGATGTTCCAACTCAATTCTGAGAGGAAGAGGAGGTCTGGGAGAGACATCGGGCATCGGCAGAGCAACCTTGCGGTAAATATCAATTTTTGGTTTATATAACTAATATCTTTAAAAAATTAATATCTTTCTTTTCTGTTATTCTGTTTCTGTCTTATTCTTGAGTCGCTTTATTTTACAATGATTTAAAAATGATATTGTAATTAGAACAAAAAAATTATTTTAAAATTATTTTGAAATTTTATAAATACGTAGTTTTAAGATCATTTTTAGAAAATGCTCGGGAAAAAATGTTTCATAATTATATGTATAATTATATGTATAATTATATGTATTTATATATAATTAAATAAAATTGTACATATATACATATAATTGACATATAATTGTGTATATATATATATATATATATATATATATATATATATATATATATAATATGTCATATAATATTTTTTCCCGGGTATAATTATTTTTATAATATTATTATATATTATTTATTATATATTATTATATAATTTATTATATATTATTTGTATAATTATTTTTATAAATATTTAATTGAATAGTATATAAAAAAATTCGAGCTTATAAAAATTATATATTTTGAAAATTATATGATTATTTGCAAGAGAACTTTGTATTTAGTAAATATTTTTTTAATTATTTTTTATTGATTGATTTTTTCTGCTCTATTTTAATTTGGATTTTATATTCTTTTTGTTACAGAATCATCGTAGCAACGTTGCAGATGTAACTCCGCTGTTGCGCATCGAGTTGGTGAGTAATGAATTAATATTTTTATTGAAGTAACAGATGTGTGGTAATTTCATTAATATACTATATGTATATATGCATCATTTAATAAAAATATACGGATAAATGCACGTATAACATTCCATACATCCGTTGCCTAAAAATGAATAAGTTCTAACAGATTAGGATAAACTTAATCTTGGATATCTCTTTATTATGTAATTTATTGTGTATGCACTATTAAATTTATGTTACACCCAGTTTGAATTATTTTTAATCCGGAATAATATCTTATCAATGCCCACACGTAAAGTGTTAATATGGAATCAATCAGCTAGGCATAGTAATGTAACAGCGATATCATTGCACTTTCTAACACAATGATCATCGAAACGTTTTTAAGTTGTTAATGCATCGAACATCGAATCTCATCGTGAATTTATTTATATATAGAGTGTCTCGAAAGTTTTTGCCAATCGCTTTTATATAGATAGAGCTTTTATATAGATAGAGCGGACTAAATTGAGTCGAAAAGTTCTCTACTATTTTGCAATTTTTGCAATAGTTAACAAGATATTAATTACTAAAAATTGCTAAATACTGGTCTTGAATAATTTTTTATTCAAAAAATATTATCAACTTTATAAAAAAGCTGCAAGAGACAAAAATCATTTATTTTCATTTTATAAAATTCTGAGAATTTTTTCAGAAATTTTTCAGAATTTTTAATATCATATTTTCTCATGTTGGTAAAAATAAAAAAAATGCAGTATTAAAAGTTGATAAAAAATTCTGAAAAAATTCTTAGAGCTCTATAAGAAAAAAATTAATGATTTTTCTGTTGCAGGTTTTTTGTAAAGTTGATAGTATTTGAAAAATTATTAATTATTGCGAAAATTGTAAAATGATAGATTTTTCGGCTCAGTTTAGTTCACTCTATCTACACAAAAGCAATTGACAAAAACTTTCGGGGCACCCTATATATAATTATATATGGAATTTTTATCCTGAGTCTTATTTTATTGTAGACTTACAATATTTTATATTTTATATTTTATATTAAGTTTCACATTAATTATTTAATCATTTAAAATGTGAAATGTATAATAAATAAAAAAATAAACTAATAAAATCAATTGTAATTCAATAAGAGTTTCTTTTACAATTTTTTATAATATATATTTTATAAAACATTTAAAAATGTGTATTGTTTGTGAGCCTTGATCATCTATACTATCCTTTTATAATAGAAAAAATACCTTTATACAATCCGCAATATTCTAAAAATATGTATACGTTCATATATTTCCATACACCATAACAATTTATCTATTATTTTTCATTTCTGATAATATCCTATAATATGATATAGATGATAGAATACGATCTATAAAAGAGACAGTCAAAAAATATTATGAAAACGATATAAAATAGATATATTTTATATTTTTTTCGTATTCTATATTCATATCTTTTATATATTATACCTATATTTTTTATTTAATTTGTGATATAAAATTCTATAGACTATGCTTTTCAACTGATTCCCACATAGGTATTTTCGGGATGTATATCACGTAACTCCTGAAAATAACAAATGAAAAATGATAAAAATGATAAAAAAAATTAAAAATGATAAAAATATATAATTTCTGTATATAAAAAAATAATATATTTGTGTGTGTATGCGTATACACGTGTATGCGTATATGTGTAAATAATGACTACATATATGAAATTATATTATTAAATCAAAATAGAATGTATTCGTTTGCTTTTCTATCAAATTATATAAAATTATAGTCTGTATTAAATACGATAAGCTATATGAGGAAACATTTGGAACTATCTGTATTAGATGTATGTATTAGAACTTACGAAAGACATTAGGCAATCCGAAAAAATTCAGAAAATTTTGAAACATTGCGTGCAAGTAGAGTAGTTCATCCGTAACACAAAGCTATTTTTTGTTTGTGCTTCTTTTAAAGTTTTGTTTCTTTTAAAGAGTGAAACATTTCGAAAAAAATTGATTGTCTTTTTTCAAAGCAAATATCACCAAAACTATAAGAGATAGAAAAAAAATTCCGAATAAAATTTGAATGGTTTTAAGAATACTTTATAATTATAATAAAAAGTTTTTTTTTATCATTTATTTTATACCTCCACCTCTATTTTCTCAAAAATTTTTATTATAATTATAATATACTCTTCGAAACTATTCAACTTTCATTCAAAACGTTTTTTTAATCTTTTCAACAATTTCAATGATATTTATTTCAAAAGAAAAAAAACAAGGAGTATCATCTTTTAAAACCGTAATTTCACAAAAAAATTTTTACAGATGAACTTATTCTATTTGTACACAATGTTTAAGAATTTTCTGAATTTCTGAGTTATCTAATGTCTCTTATTAGCTTTTTATATGATAGTTGCATACCTCAGATAGCACTACCTACAATTATATTGAGCAACTTGTGGATTCAAAAATTTAGCTGTCAAACTATATAGTAATGTTATTTAATTAACATTTTTTTATAAGAAATAAACCATTCTACTCGAAAGTATTATGTTCCTAATTGCAAAAATAGTGAGTAAAAAAAATCCTGAGCTTCATTTCTATTCATTTCATGATAAAAAATGAAAATTTGGACAAAAAAAATTTTGTTTGTGAATCATTTGCAGTAAGTAGTTATTTTTAGTATTGCATTAAAATTAATTTGATAGTAAAGATCAGTATTCATTATTCAGTATTCTTATTCCATATTAATCAGTTTTAATTTTTCATATTTATAAGATCAAATCTCAATGTGTTTTCTCATTTCAGCTGCGCAAAACTTACAAAAAGAATTTCTGATAAATTGATCTTCATTCAGCTATACGAATACAAAAAAAGTTGTAATCTGTACTTAGGATTATTAATATTGTTATTTATCCTTAATTTAATGAAAAAAAAATGTTATTTGGATTTTCATTTATATCTATCTACTATTTAATTCGATAGAGTGGTTCATTTACATTAGTTTTTTAAAAGATAGAGCAATCTATTTAAAATCAATATTATCGAAAATACTAGTTATACTGGGTAAACAGCCATCATGTATCAGGAGACACGGTATGATGGCTGTTTACCCAGACAGAACAAAATCATAATAAGATTCAGATCAAAATGATAAGATCACGATTAATGATTATAATACGATCAAGATTAAGTAAAAGTCTTTTTTAAAAATGATTTCTACTTATCTCATCTACTTATATCATCTTATTATGATTTTATGTTCTGCCTGGATAAAGTTGATTGCTTGTCTTTAGAAATACTTTGAAACAAAACCTATTAGTTTTATTATTTGAAATTCATATTGAATAATAACCATTTTGAATAATAATATCTTTTAATAATTAATAATATTAGCGAATGCGAAATTATTTAAAAAGATCCAGAAAGTATATATTGAGGAAAGTATATATTGTCGTACAGATATAATTTTGTTTCCCCCTTGAGGAATGCAGCTAACATATACTATTTTTAATAAACAATTTTGCATCGTATAAATTAATTAAAAATTAAAGAAATAGAAATTATTTAATATTATATTTTATATTATATTATATCACATTAGGAATTATATTATATCATAAAATTTTTTAATTGAATTTATAAATTGTGAATTCTTTAAAGATATTTAAAATTGAACAACTTGTGATATAATTGTGCTACGGATTTTTGTAAACATAAAATTAAAAAATTCCGAGAAATATATTCTTAAAGAGTCATTCATGCAGAATAAAATATTTTACATACATGCAACATATGGTAGTGGCTAAGCTTTGCTTTCTCTCGTTCTACTTCTTCCTCATTGGCTTCCCGATTCGGTAATATCGATAACCCATCCATATTCAGTGGACCAAAAGTCCAACCGCCGTCTCCATCGAATTTCAACAATAATTTGTGATATTTTGCGAGTGATGCCACTCGGTGAGTGATGGTTAACAGAGTGATTCCTTTTTTCTTCGCGGTTTCATACATTATTCCTTCAGCTTCGAGACTGACAGCACTTGTGCATTCATCTAATAGAGCGTATTGTGGAGCGTGATAAAATAGTCGAGTCATTGCAAGCCGTTGTTTCTCGCCACCCGATAGAGTAGAGTCCCAGTCGCCGAGAGCATCGAAACCTTCCGGTTCTCGTTCTACAATACTTCGCAGATCCACGTCATGCAGCAATTGTAACAACTCTTCATCCGAGCAATTCTCCGATCTGCAACATGAAGACAATGCATATCTTTTTTATTCATATTTTAATGAAGATTCAAATTGCATATATAAAATAATTATATTTAAAACATACATAAGTATATATAAGTATAAGTATACATATGATATATATATTTATATGTTATTATGAAAATTTAATTAATTATAATTTGCAGGACTTGGTCCTAAAATAACTGATACGACCTATTTAAAATAAAAAATAAAAAATAGATTCCAAAAACTTATTTAAAATATTAAAAAATAGGTTTCAGAAGAAGTTATTTAAAATAATAAAATAATAAAATAATAAAATAATAAAATAATAAAATAAAATAATAAAATAAATATTAAATAATATTTCATTTTTTAAATTTAAAATATATATTTTAAATAACTTTATTTTAAATATGATCGAGTCTTAATAATTTGATAATTATATAATTGAATATTATATAATTGAATATATTTGAATTGTATTAGTTTGATTAAATGTAACAATATAATTTAAATCTGTTACGGTTTTTATTTTTAATGTAATTATATAATATAAACCTAGAATGCGCTGGATAGATAATTTGATCTCGAAGACAACCCACTGTCATGTACGGCTTTTGTGGGATATAAAATAAGGCAGGCCTAATATGCTTAGAAAAACTTTTTTCAGTTGGTCTGATGAGGGTTCCATCATAAACAGGCCAAAGACCAGAAATGACACGAAAAAGAGAGCTTTTACCACAGCCATTAGGTCCAGTGATTAGTAGATGGTCGCCTGGTTTTATCTGTAAATTATAAATAATATATAGATATAATATATAGGTATAATACATACGTATAACATATAAAGATGTATATTTATCATATTCTATTTGGATCTAATGAAAAGTAATAAAATAAAATAAATATAATGATATGATTAAAAATATGATAGAAATAAAATAATAAAGACAATATATAATTTTATATAATTAAATGCAAACGTACATATGTATTTATATATAGAATAGTACTATAGTATTATTATATGTATTTATATATAGAATAGTACTATAATGTACTATAATGATATATAAAGTGAATGCATAATAAAATTCCTGATTATAGTACACATATCTTTCGTGAGATTGAACATTGGAATAGCTATAATGGTTTTGTAACTATGTAAAGTTCGTGATAACGAACTACTTACGTGGACTGTTAAATTAGGTACAATTATTTCGCAATTAGGAGTGACTATCGGAACATTGATTAGGCTTATACTGCCATCCGTGCTTTCGCGAACAATTCCTGATGAACAATAAAGTTACGTATAATGATTTTACCAGAAAAGTCTAACATAAGGAGAAAGTAACAGAAACGTAAATGAAACTTCTAAGAAACGAATTGAAACAATGGAACATAAAAGAAACGTAAACGTCTTTTTTATATTTTGTTGGTTCAATTCCTAAAAGTTTCGTTTACACTTCTGTTATTTTCCCCTTATGTTAGATTTACACGATTTTTATTTTCGCTAGATTAGAATTTTCGTTTCAAAATGATTTCAAGAATCACCTCTTAAGTGTTGTTACGGTTTTTGCCGGACGCCCTATATATTTCACAATATTCAAAATTATTTATTAATTTATCAATCAGTAACAATGTTAAAGTATCGTTTTTTAAAATTAATAACTCCAAAATATATATTAAAAATAATAATAATAAAATCAGGTTTTATTTAAGCATTATTTAATTAATCAAATTTTATTGTGTTAACTAGATTGAAATCATTTAATTTACCTTTTATTATTGGGGTACCATTATTAAATTCGATTATTTTTTCCGCGAATTCAGTGTTACCATTCAGAAAAGACCTTGATGAACTAGTAACGATGTTCCTCCTATATTTGCAAAGAGCGGCATCCTTAAATACATCTAACATTTCGCTGACGCGCGCTGCATATCCCGCCAATGCGACTAATTCCTATTTTAACAAAAGTTATAAGTATTTTAAGCGTATCTTTGAAATTTTTAAATATGGTTTTCGTTTGGATTCATTTTTTAATCTCAAAATATATAATAGAGAATTTTTGATTTCAAAATATAATAGAATTAGAGAAATTAATAACAGTAAACGTACTTTATAAGACGACATAAGTCGTTCAACAGCATCTGCTCCAGAACTCAAAAGATTTTTTGAAGTGGTTAAATACCTTGTTCGCTCACTTACACCATCTAATAGTAGACGCAAAGATAAAATATTATATTTATTTGTAGTTATTATTAATTTATATTATTATATAATTTATATTATAATTATGTGCTATCATTAACTTTCTTTTTCTTCTTTTTTGTACAGTATAAAAATATAAATAACAATAAGTAAATATCATTCGCGATTATTTGCCTGTTTTCAAACACATTTCTATAATGAAGCGCAATTTGCATGAACTGAGAATTGTAAAAATTTACGCAAAAATAAATATATAGGAGGCTCCTAAATTTGCTTTAACCGGTTCTCTTTTTTATTTATTTGTGTTTTACTTATTCACTTCTGCTTCAATTTGACTGTGTTTCAATTGACAAATATAATCGGCGTGCAAGACCTGGAAATTATAAAAATTCACGCAAAAATCGCGTACCAAGATCCGCTTTAATAAAAAAATAATATAGCTTAATAAAAAATAGTTCCTATAAAATATGTATAAAGAGTATATAGATATAATAATAATATAAAATTATAAAAATGTTCTATGAATCTATAAACTATAATGACATCATTACTATTTTCTTTGTATGAGATGTTACGTTTAAAAATATTAATGCTTGCTCATTGTACGTACTATCGCTATCTGCATTAATCATCCTACTGTCCAATGACGTAGCTGTTGTATTATAAAGTAACGGCATTGCGATAACGAGAAGTCCCGTACCAGACCACACGTACTTCATGAGGAATTGTTCCAGCATCACATACCATAATTTTACAGCGAGAATGCGATGCAAATGCGTCACTAAAGACTTGTAAGCGGAATTCAAATAACGATGTTCCGTATCATGACCCCCATAGAATGCGATTTCTTCTGCATGCGCACTAATACGAGCATGTGCTTCTCTTAATTTCCCGCGTCGTGTTGCTTCTTCAGCAACTAATTGGCCAAATTTCGGTGAAGCAAAACGCAGGATTTGTCCGGTTAAAGCAATAACCGCTGCCGCTAATAATGGTCCTAGATAATAAAATATAAAAATAATAAAGATTATATACACATATATATTATATAATAATTATTAATACATATATAATAATTGATTTAATTCTCCTTTATACACATATACAATCGATACTTCTTATTCGCGGGAATTACATATCCGACAACTGCTACAAATACGGAATCACGAATACAGAATGATTAAATGTATGCTGAAGTATATGAGATACGTAGAAGAATTAATTAAACAAAAAGTTTAAGAGGCTCGATATTAGTTCCATGATATAGTAATATATTATAATATGTATTAATAGGATAGAGTAGAGTTTTACATCTATGAGACTATATCTGAGTGTACATAATTTAACACTCATGCGATGTATAGGATATAGAAGAGCAAGAAACGTACGTAACGTTTTACTTAGTGATTTATTTAATATATTACTTAAATGTTTTATTTAATGTATATAACATTTTCTTAATACATATTCATTTCACTTGAAATTGAGAATCTATTTTATTGATATCAATCAAGTTTGGCTGTTGCATTGGCATCATTCCCTTAAAGTCTTTAGAGCAGTGTAGAAATTTAGGTTGCGCGCAGGTTGGTAAAATAAGAGATAGGAACTAAGCTGAAAATCGGCCGAAATGTGAAAGTAAAGCCCAGCACTGTCTTAGAATAATTATTCGGATTAATGGACATTGCGCCGGACATACACGTATATTGTCAAGGTCATGATTCTGAGTGATCTTCAAAAGGTTTTAGGTGATGGTCACTGTTATTAAAAAAAAACGTTCAAAAGTTATTAAAAAATAAAGTCTAAAAAAATTTTATTTCTGCTACATACTGATTTTTCAAGCGAAATAACTTCAACCCCACCTGGTTACTTCCTCCCAGCCATGGAGCGTACGACTTTCTACACGTAGCGAGATTTTCCACTTCCTCCACCCCTCTATTTATTTAAGAGAAAGTCGGTCATCCCCTGATTGGAGAGGTAGATGAAGTGAGCCTCGTTTTGCATGGAAAGTCGATCGCCCCTAAGCAGGGAGGAGAGGGAGAGGTAATGAAGTGGATCTTGCTTTGCGTGGAAAGTCCATCGGTAAGAGGGAGGTGGGGTTCTTCCTTCGTAGGAAAGTCGATCATTCCTAAGCAGGAAGGGTATAAGATTTTTAATATTGTATGTTATTATGGTAGAAATAAGACATTATTTTTAACTTTATTTATTAATAACTTTTGAACAAACAGTGATCGCCACCTAAAACTTTTTCAAGGTCACTTCAGGGTCATGATCTTAACAACATATGTCAAAGTCAAGATTATCGACGCGGTGTTCGTTAATTATCCCTTGAAGAGGAATAATTATCCCTTAGGGTATTAAATACATGTTTAATTTAACTTTTGAAACTTTGTTGGTATCTTAGGACTGATAAATTGTTTCTACTTTGTTGGTGTTCTGTTTATTGTTTGTCTTTACTCGTGAGAACATTCAAAAATTTTTAATCGTTTTAATGATTTCAGTTAACTTTAATTTACATTCGGTCCGTTTTAGTAATTTTTATAGTATCAATATCAATTCAGCGTGAGTTACATCTATGACGACAATCTTAATTTAAATAATATAGCATAGAAATTTTAATTTTTATTAAATTATTTTTTATTTACATAATTTCATCTAACCATCGTTATTACTTCTATGACTTTATTCGGTTTATTATTGTACTAAAAATAAAAAAAATTAATGGAACATCTACTAAGTTATGTATATTATAGAAGGATAAATTCTAAAAAAATGTTTACGCATCAATAACGCGTTGACTCATCGCAATTATTTTCTTCCCCCCCCCTCTCTCTCTCTCTCTCAAATTTTATTTGAAATTCTTAATTAGTTAAAGTAACATTAAAACCAATTTTTAACTGATCAGAGTAGAAATCACTATAGAAACATAAAGATCTCACCTGGTATTGTTTTTGCACCCATTTTGTGTGAAAATGAAATGAGCGCTATACCGACTAAAGCACAGTCTAATAGCGGTTTTGTTAAACTAGAATATAGATGTGCTACAGAGCTGGCTAGCTCTGACAAGTCATCCGTTAGTCTTTGCTCAGCCCCGCCAAGTCTGGTGTCTAAAGCCGATACCCTATAATAAGTCTGTTGACTCAGGTACATCTTGTAGGCGTGTTTCACCAGACGTTCCCTGCACAAATAATCATATTTTGTTTTACAGGATCTTTTTATCTAATCTAAATGAGAATACTTTTATTGTTTTTAATCATATTCAAGATAGAATGGTAAATGTAAATTTTTACATGAGAATGTATAAAAAAGAAGTTATATTTGTTATAAGAAAGTAGAGATATAACAATTCACTTCTTTTTGTTATAATATACAAAAGAAAACATACAGTTGCTTTAAAAAAATATGTATGTAAAATGGACAATTTGTTAAATATGTATTTTCTTCAACTATGTATTTTCTTTACACTAATTGATTCATCCCATTATTCTGTTTATAAAAGTATTAAGATACAATTGTTAAAAAATTAATAGTTTAAGATATTTAATATTTCATGTCAATATGTATTAGAATAAAGTATTAAAACATCTCATAAACAATTGTTTTTTTTTATTTTTTATTAATATGCAAATATTTTTATATGATATCAATTAGAGGAATCATACTATGTAAAATAAATCATGTAATTCCATTTAAAAAAGTCACCATATATCTTTTCGGCATATCCATCTAGAAAAAAAAATATTATCAAAATACATCTTCCACGAAACTGTTCCTTTCACTTTCATTCAAAATATTTTTTCATATCATATTAAAAATAAGCGAGATATTCAAGATGTTCTATTTAAGTAGACCACCCTGTATGATATCTACTTACTTTAGTTATTTATATACCTCTCTATATTATCTATCCACTTATTTAAGTTACTTAATTACTTATCTACGTTATTTTTTCACTTGTGGATGTACTTACTTATCTGTATACCTATACATATATTTTTGTGTGTGTGTGTGTGTGTGTGTGTGTGTGTGTGTGTGTGTGTGTGTGTGTGTGTGTG
>Ga0157364_1000475_pt1 | contig 27524 bp, 17 predicted proteins | sample AttsexASBM2_FD_111476 | JGI IMG/M metagenome (GOLD analysis project Ga0157364, IMG submission 111476) | Fungus gardens microbial communities from leaf cutter ant in Ribeirão Preto, State of São Paulo, Brazil - Atta sexdens ASBM2 | ecosystem: Host-associated > Fungi > Mycelium > Unclassified ... | reverse complement strand
CTTCTATATAGAAGTTGCATCCTTCTGGTCGCCCTCTATGGGTTCCAACTATAGTATTATAACAAAGCCTCTCTGTCCTACCCTTTGAAGATGTTAGGCAAAATACAGAGAAAAGCTGCCATCTGAATATTAGGAGCTTTCAAAATATCCCCTTTGTTTGGCATTGAAGCCATTGCAGGCCTCATCCCTATTCTCCAAAAACTCAGCAGGAGATTGCAACTCTGAGTGCACACTCTCCCTTTCAGCCACATCTTCTGATCTCTCATGGAGCCTAGAACAAATTTACTGCTTAACCAACACTAGCTCTCTCTTGGCACTTTAACATAGCATCAATGTAGATTAATCAAAGGACCATTAGTTGATATGAATAACTATTTCAATAAAGTATTTTCTTCCTTTATTTCTTTTCATCTTGAAATTTCCCCTGGACATAGAGTCATTGACATTTTCTCTAGCTGTTTCTCTTTTTATTTATCTAGTAAATGTAAAGACAACAACTTCAAAGCCCATATTCAGCAACTGAACAACTTGGTTATTGAATCTTTGAGCATTTTCTCACATACTCTTGTCATTACAGACACTAGTATTAAGAATAACATTGCCACTTCCATCTCACATACCTATATCCACAACAAACCTATTATCAAAGCTCTATACCATGCAGTAAACATCATGAGCACAAAGGCTGAACTTTTCACCATCAGATATAGTATAAACCAGGCCACAAATTTTAATGATGTTTTAAAAATTATCATTGTCACTAACTTTATTCACACTGCTAAAAAGATCTTTAACCTGACTTCCCATTCTTTCCAAAGTTATGCAGCATCCATTCTTAACAAGCTTTGATCTTTCTTCTTTCATCATCAAGAGAATGTGATCGAATTTTGGAAGTGCCCTAGCTGTAGCAATTGGCCTCTTCATAAAGTAGTTGACAAGGAAATGAAATCTTTCAATCTCATCCTGCTATTCTCTTGCAAATCATCTTGGGATTTCAGCAAGAAAAAAGAATGCGACAACATTGCTAATAGATGGAGAATGATTTTCCAAGCGTCAGATCTCAAGGGGAAACACTTTCTTGATCTTATCGACAGTAACGACAATATCATTGAACTATCATATATCAAAGACAGTTCATGGCTCAAATTCTTTGGCCATTTCAACTCTCTGTGCGCAAGAGCCTCAAGGGCAATAATTAACCATGCCCTAATCAATGAATATAGACTTAGATTCTTCCCTAAGGAAGAGTTTAGTTGTTCTTGTGGATTATACCCCATTGAAACAAGATGTCATATCCTTTATGAATGTAGATGGTTTAATGAATACTAGAATTTAAGAAAAGATTTGATTAGCCATTTTGTTATGTTTCTTGAATTTAACCTGAGTGTGTTTGCACTTCAAAACATCATTATCTAATCAGCTTTGAGTAGTCTTCTCAACTCTTTATATAATATTGTTTGTTCTGTATATAGTTACAATGTAGCTACCATGGTTTGTTTATATGCTCTATATAATAAATTGTTGAAAATAAAAAAAATAAAAAATAAAAGAACTTATATTTTTCATATATATCAATATCTGACTTTTATCATTCCATTTTGCTTTTTGCAAGGATATTTTCAATCATAGAGATATTTTTCTTGTATTATTTGTCAACAATAACTTTGTTTTCTACTTGATAAATGTTTATTCAGACTCATCTCAATTGGCCTTAAAGTATCTCAAGAATTCTGAAGTTGTTTTTTAAAACTTGTTGGTTATGACAGATGACTTTAACATTTAAGATAGTTTATAGGATCCTGGTTATTCATTTCATTCTTCTCATAGTGATTTATTATTTGATATTGCAAACTTAGGCCTGTCTGAACCTATTAACCAAGTCCTTACTAGGTATTCAGACAACAACCAAGAATCAAATTTAGTACTCAACCTAATGTTTCTTCAATTTGGTTCAGAGGAACTCGACAATTACTATATCTTGCTGAAGTAGCATCTTATATCAGACTACACTCTTCTCACTATTACCATCTCTATATTCAATGAACATATTCAAACTAAAAAACAAATGATTGTCAAAGACAGAAATGAAGAGAAAGCTTTTATTGAGAAACTTATTAAAGCCATCAGTTCAATTGACACTAGTAATTTATCAAATGTTGATTTACTTGAAAACATTATTCTTACTTTCATTCATTCCATGAAAAGAATATAGGAAAAGTATTCAAAAGTCATCAATATCACCAACTACTCCAAACGCTAGTAAGACAATAATTGTAGCTGATATCTCAAAAAATATAGGTTGACCAAGAACATTAATAACTGGAAACAGTTTAAGAGAACAGTTAAGAATGCTAAACAATCATTTTTTGATCTAAAAATCCAAGAAATCTCCAATAAAGAAAGAGAACCTTGGGAACTCATAAACTAGATTAATAAGTAAAAGCTATCCACTATCAAAGCTATCAAGTATAACAATAGATCTTGTATAGAAATCAATGAACTATAGAATGCTTTTCATTCATCATTCAACAGGGCTCAAAACCATCAAGTTGACTTTGAAGTATTAAACAAGATCTCTAACAAACACTCTTTAGAATGAGTTCTGTTCTCCAAAGAAGAATTCATTAGCTCTATTGCCAAATGCAACAATTTGTCAACTCTAGGTCTTAACAAACCATCCTAAAGACATGTCAAGAACAAAAAGTATAGACTTGGTTTTTTCTTATTTTCTTTCTTATTTTATTTTATTTTCGATTTATTTTCATATTTTCTATTTATGGAACTTAGAGTTAGAGTGACACAAGAAGAAAGGCATATAAGGTGCTAGAAGGATGATGTCATACAACATACACAATGCATATTAGCCTTGAGGTATACACATAGCTGTTTAGAGTAGGCTAGGAGTACACAGCATGGACCATGTGCCTTTAGTATAAAAAGTAGACAATCCTGTAAAGAGTTCTCTATTGAGTTCTCTTGTATAAACCCTATACAAGGTTCTTTCTTTTGACTAACTCTAAGGTCTTAAAGTTTATAACATTAGAACTCGATTACCACTTCAAAGACTGCTCAACACAAGCCCTCTTTCACTCACTCTTTTATCATTCTCGACTACAGATAACACACCCAAAGTCAAGAAGGCATAGCCGGGCCCTAGGCTTAAAGAGTATACTAACCAGGAGAGGGAATTCTGGTTGTTTGTGTGTGCTAAAGCCCACTTGTGCATTTCAGATGTAACATCTTGTGTAGATGTGCTACATACCATTTTCTTATATCAGCCTTGTACTACAGATCTTCTTGTGATCTGTCTACATAGAGGAACAGCAGAGGTTCTTATAACACTGCTTAGAGTAGAATAGTCTTCTTAGACCAAAATTGTGATACAACTTCATAGTCAGTAGAGAAGTAGATAAGTAATCAGTAAACGGTGTAGGCAGAACAAGAAGAGGGCCTGCTATCACCTACAAGGATTTCAAAGTCAGAATATGAGTCAGAAGCTGAGACCAGTGCAGAATCAATTCTTTTGGCTCAGGAGCAATTACTACCAACACCAACACCCCTCATCCCATCATCATCATCACTACCACTATCATATGAAATGAGTCAACCTGACTACCTGGCCATTATAAGACAACTTCAGGAGCAGATTGTGGCTTCAACAGTGTAGGTAGAAGGAAGGGGAGTAGAGGGAGGAACAGCAGTCAGCACAGAAGTGGCAAGGCCACAAGTATTTGACAGAACCTCATTGAAGGTTCCAGGATTTGTGACAGCATATAGGCTATACATAAGGATGAAGATGAGGGAAGCGGCAGTAGAGGAGCAGATCTAGTGGGTGTTATCATATGTGCAGGGAGAGTCAGCAGATATATGGAAGGAGAATGTACTAGGAGAATTAGAGGCAGGAGAAGTGGAATATGAGTCAGTAGGAGAATTTTTAGCAGAAATCAAGAAAGAGTTTGGAGGAGGAGATGAGGAATCATTGAAGGTGGCAGAATTAAAGAGGATAGAACAAGGAGATAGAACAATAGAAGAGTTTGTACAGAATTTCAAGAGAGTAGTAAGAGAAAGCAGTTATGAAGAACATCCTCTAATTGAAGAATTCAAATGGGGTATGAATGGAGCGATCAGGCAGAAGTTAATGGAGACAGAGAATCAACCTGGCTCAATTGAGCAATGGTTCAAAAGGACAATCACCCTGGACAGAAACTGGAGGGAAGAAGAGAGATTAAGAGAAAAGAAGGAGAGCAATGGGGCACTAGCTCCAAAGTTGAACAATCAGGAGAGACAAATATTACCATGACTACAAGTGTGGCAAAGAAGGCAAGAAATGCCTCTACAGTAGATGACAATAGGACCTACTCCAATAGAAGGTATAGAAAGGACAAATGTGGTGATGGTGAGACCCCAACAACAAGGGGCAGGGTTTCCTCAAAGGAACCCATATGTCATGGACATGGATAGAAATAGAAGAAACTGTTATGCTTGTGGAGGTTTTGAACACAAGGCAAGACATTGTAGGAATAAGGAAATAGAAATGAATAGGAGGATGGAGGTAGATCATGACAACAATAATTTAAATGGGGATGGAGGTCTAGTGAGTCCCAACTAGATCTCAGTAGGAAAAATAGATATGCAATACTCACTAGAGTAACAAATAATACATTTCTGTGTGATTTAGACAGGGGGGACTTTCTAAGAGAAATTACCATGAAAATAGGACTAGAGAGAATTGATACAAAAGAAGGGATTACAGTAGAAGCATTGTTGAATAGTGGAGCAACAGGGCTAGTTATGAGTTTGGAGTTTGCAAGAAAACAGTGGTTTAAATTAAAAAAAATAGAAAGACTGATATATGTAAGGAACATGGATGGTTTGCTTAATAAAGAGAGACCAATTGAACATATGGTGGAGGTGAATATTTATTATCAAGGACATAGGGAGAGGACAGAGATAGATGTGATTGGAGGGCAGAAGTGGAGTGTAATTTTGGGAATACCATGGCTAGCTCACCATAATCCCAAAATTGACTGGAAAATAGGAGAGGTTAAGATGACAAAATGCCCAGAGGAGTGTGAAAAGCAGTAGAAACTAAAGCAGAGAAAACCAGAGTGGCAAAAACAAAAAGAAGAGGAGACAAAAGAGGAAGCAGGAAAGAAACGAGAGAAGAAGAAAGAAAAGAAGAAAAAGAAACAAAAAAAGGAAAAAACAATAGAGATAAAGAAGATAACAGAAGAGTGGGATATTTGGAATAAGGAAGAAGAAGCAGCAAAGTCAGAGGCAGAAGCTAAGAAGTTAATTCCAGAAAAATTCCACAGGTGGGTTAAAGTCTTTGGCAAGAGATAGTCAGAGAGAATGCCCATATGGAAAATTTGGGATCATGCAATCGATATGAAGGAAGGATTTGTGCCAAGGAAGGGAAAATTGTATTCTTTGTTAAGTAAAGTGAGAGAAAAAGTAAGAGAGTTTATACAAGAGTAACTAAGGAAAAGATATATCTAACTCTCAAAGTTGTCTCAAATAGCACCAGTGTTCTTTGTAGAAAAGAAGGATGATAAGAAGCAGATAGTACAGGACTATAGATATTTAAATGAATGGACAAATTAAGAATAATCACCCTTTACCATCAATATCAGATGTAGTAGAGAACATAAGTACAAAGATGGTATTTACAAAGATGGACCTTAGGTGGGGCTATAATAATATATGGATAAAGGAGAGAGATGAGTGGAAGGCAGCTTTTATGATACCTGAGGGATCATTTGAACCTACAGTTATGTTCTTTGGGTTGACAAACTCACCAGCAATGTTCCAAGCAATGATGAACGAATTGCTCCAGGATTTGATTAACACAAACAAAGTAGTAGCCTTTATTGATGATGTTATAGTAGAAACAGAGGAGAAGGAAGGGCATGACAAGTTGGTAGCAGAGGTGATAAAGAGGCTGGAGAAGAATGATTTGTATGTGAAACTGGAGAAGTGTAAGTAGAAGGTGAGAGAAATAGGATTCTTGGAGGTAGTAATTGGGCTGGAAGGAATCAAGATGGAGGAAGAAAAGATGAAGGAAGTATTGGAATGGCCGACACTGAAGTGTGTCAAAAATGTACAGAAATTCTTAGGATTAGCAAATTATTACCGCTGATTTATTAAAGAATTTGCATTGATAGCCAGATCTCTGCATGATCTAGTAAAGAAAGATCAGAAGTAGAATTGGATAGAGAAACAGGAAGAGGTGTTCAGAGAATTAAAGAAGTGATTTACAAAAGAACTGGTGCTAGCAGTGCCAGGCTTAGATAAAAAAATGAGAATGGATGTTATAAGACGAGAGTGTGGACAGACTTTGGCTAAGGTTAGGGTTAGCTGGACATAGAACAGTAAATAATTATTAGTCTACAATGGAGGAAGAGCATGTGACCTGGAAGTCATGTGACAGAGTCTAGAACAGTCTAAAAGGATCAAGAGGAGTCTAGATTAGAGTTAGGGTTAGGGATAACATCAAGGGACTATGGTTCCTCATGATGTACATATGGTGTACACATGGTAACAGAGATTAAAAGAGTATGATATCAAGGCATATGGATATGGCATGGTGGCCTTGAGGTAGAAGCATGGTGGATGAGTAATAGGACATGAGATAGACACATTGTTGTAACACGGACCACATTATATTTATATAAATAGAGGAGCAATGCAGCGAGGGCTCCTTGTCGAGTTCTCTTGTAATCCCCACTACTAGATAGCCAACTGAGAGCTTTGCTGAAGTAAGCAAACTATGAGTGCTGTTTCAGTGAGTGGTTGCTACAACAATGGAAGTGAATGCATCAGATTATGCAATGGATGGAGTTTTATCAATGGAGTGTGAGGATGGATTATAAAGACTGAGAGAAACTATGAAATTCATGATAAGGAGATGTTGGTGATTATTAGAGGCTTAAAAAATTGGAGACACCTGTTGGAGGGTGCTAAGTTCAAGTTTGAGGTTTGGGCAGACTACAAGAACTTAGAATATTTTATGAAAGTACAAAAGTTAAATCAATGACAGGCCAGATGGGCATTGTATTTGTCAAGATTTGACTTTACTCTGAAACATGTTCTGGGAACAAAAATGGGGAAGGCAGACAGACTTAGTAGGGGACTGGATTGAAAAGTAGGAGTAGAAAAGGTCAATGACAATCAGACATTAATTAAGGAACAATGGATTTGTAGTTTACAAGAAATAGTAATAAAAGAACCAGAAGTAGATATAGTGGAAAAGATAAAAAGGCTAGAGGTAAGGACGAGGAAGTAGTTAGAATAGTAGAGGAGATGAAGAAGACGGAAGTAAAGGTGTTACGAGGAGAAGAGTGGCAGATCAAAGGAGATTTGGTATTGAAGAAAGGGAAGGTATATATACCAAAGAATGTAGAGCTGAGAGCAAAGATAATCTGGTTACATCACAATGTACTGGCAGCTAGACATGGAGATCAGTGGAAGACAACAGAATTGATTACTAGAAATTACTAGTGGCCAGGGGTTATGAGAGATATAGGAAAATATATGGAGGAGTGTGATTTGTGCCAGAGGATGAAGAATAGGATGGAGAAGATGGCAGGAAAGTTGAAGTTGAATAAAGTGCTAGAGAAACTATAGACTCATCTAATAGTAGACTTTATTACAAAGTTACTGATAGTAGCCAGGAAGGATGCAATCTTGGTGGTCTGTAATTGGTTGTCAAAAATGACACATTTTGTGGCAACAACAGAGAAGACATTGGTAAAGGGATTAGCAAGGTTGTTCAGAAATAATGTATAGAAATTGCATAGGTTACCAGAGAGCGTAGTGTCAGACAGAGGTTCTCAATTTGCAGCAGAATTGACAAAGGAGCTAAATAGAATGTTGGGGATAGAAATGAGGTTGTCAACAGCGTTCTACCCACAGACAGATGGGCAGACAGAATGGATGAACCAAGAACTGGAACAGTATCTTCAGTTTTTTATGGATTACAGACAGAAGAATTGGCCAGAGTGGTTGGCATTAGCTAAGTTTGCAGTGAACAACAAAGTTCATATGGCAACAAAGGTTTCGTCTCTTATGACAAACTATAGAAGAGAATTAAGAATGGGAGGGGATATAAGAAAGAGAGGAAAAGTAGAGAAGGCAACAGAATTTGTGGAGAGAATGAAGAAGGTATATGAAGAGGCAGGAGTGGTGTTAAAGAAGGTGCAAGAAGATATAAAGAGGCAAGCAGATAAAGGGAGAAAAGAGAGCAAAAATTGGAAAAAAGGAAATAGAGTTATGTTGAGTACAAAAGACCTAATGTTCAAGGAACAACTGGCGAGGAAATTAGTAGACTAATATGTAGGTCCATATACAATTGAGAAAGTGGTATCCACTAATGCAGTTAAATTATGACTGCCAACTTCAATGAGAATCCATCTGGTAGTGAATGTCATTTTTTCTCATTTTCTTTCTTATTTTATTTTATTTTTGATTTATTTTCATATTTTTCTATTTATAGAACTTAGGGTTAGGGTTAATCATGTGACACAAGAAGAAAAGCATAAAAGATACTAGAAGGATGATGTTATACAACATGCACAATGCATATTGGCCTTAAGATATACACATAGCTATTTAGAGTAGACTAGGAGTACACAGCACAGACAATGTGTCTTTAGTATAAAAGGTAGACAATCCTGTAAAGAGTTTTCTATTGAGTTCTCTTGTGTAAACTCTATACAAGGTTCTTTCTTTTGACCAACTTTAAGGTTTTAAAGTTTATAACAAGGTATTTTAAGTATATTGTCAAAAATAATTCATGTCTAGAAAAAATTATTGATATTACTAATGTGTGTTTTGAGTTAGGTCATTGACCATCTCATTTTAAAATTTCCATGTCCATTATCATTCTTAAACCCAACAAGAAGTTATACAACTCCTCCAAATCATTCAGACCTATCATACTTTTTAATACTTTAAGAAAGCTTATCAAAAAAGTTATAGGCGACAGACTCCAGTTCTATTTAATTTCAAATAACTTTATTCATCAGAGTTAATTAGAAGGTTTGAAACAAAAATCAATATCTGATATAAGTGTTGTTCTTATGTATTTTATCTATTTGGAATAGGTTAAACAAAATATAATGAGTATTCTTGTATTTGATATTGCTCAGTTTTTTCCATTTCTCAACCATCAGCTTCTCTCATTAATCTTTAAAAGGGCTAGATTTGATCTTAAAGTTGTATGTTTCTTTTTCTAATTATTTAGTAGGGAAAAAGACTTGATATTTGGAATAGCTTTTTGTTCTCATTTTTTAATGTTGACATGAGTATTGAACAAGAATCTGTTCTCTTTTCTATTTTATCTGCTTTATACTTAGCTTTCATTCCTTATATTCTTGAAAAACATTTAAAAATCTTAAAAATTCCTATTTTTATTTTATCTTTTGTTAATGATGGACTTCTTATAGTACAGAGTAAATCTCTAACAATTTTGAATGATTTTCTCTTTTATAGTTATAGAGTTATTGCTTTTCTTCTGAAGAAATTTGGTTTCATTCTCAAACATAACAAAATAGAAATGTTTCATTTTTTTAGGTTTACTGGCATGTTTAACCTTCCTCTACTCAATCTCTCAGCTTTGGAAGATCTTATTTTTTATTCTAAGAACATATATAAATATTTGGAATTCTACTTTAATAAAAAACTTTTTATCACCACATTAATTATTATGCAAACAAGGTAATTTTAACCATATTCTCTCAAAATACTTAATAAGATATAAAGAAGAGCTATGATTTGGATTCTAAAAGCTTTTTGAACATCTCTATTCTTTGATATCAAAGTTACAGACTAAGATTTTTTTCTAGTGAGAATTTTAGTTGTTTATGTGAATGTTATCCCATTGAAACCAAATATCATATTTTTTATGAATGTAAAAGATTTAATACATATTGGAATCTAAGAAAAAATTCAATAAGTTATTTCATTTTCTTTTTAAAGTTTAACAGTAGAGCCTTTTTATTTGAATTAACTATTACTTAGTCAAGTTAGCTTTAATAGCTCTCCAATTCTACTCTTTTTTTTTAAGTATTTTTTTTTCTTTTTTCATTTGTCTTCTTTTCTTTTCTTTCTCTCTCATAAATTGTTAATTAAAAAAAAAAGTGAATAGTTATTTTTACTTAATAAATAAATAAATATTATTACTAAAAATATTTCAAATTAATTTATAATTTTATAAATTATAACTAAATTAATAATTTAAAGTTTTTAACTTTGAAAATAAAAAAAAACTCTAAATTAAATAGTTTTAGTAAAAAATATTAAGTTTTATATTATAATCTGAACTTTAAGATATTAAGATAAAAAAAACTTAATAAAGTTTTAGTTATAAACTTTTTATATAATATGTAATATTATTTTAACTTTAATATTTTATAATTTTAAATATTATATATTATTTTTACTAAACTTTAATAATAGTTGACAAATTAGTTTTAAAAAAGTTTAATACTAACTTATTATTTTTATTATTATATAGTTAGAATTTAAAAAGTTTTTTTATATTACTTAAACAAGTTTTAAATCTTAATTTTTATATTAATTATAATTATAGTTTAAAAGTTAAATAAAAAAACTTAATAAAATTCTTAATATAATATATTTATTTTATTTAAAATATTTTATATTTGTATAATTATAACTTAATATATAATATTATTTTTTCTTTAAGATTTTTTTTAAAAAAACTAATTTTAAAAATAAATAAATAAAATTTACTTTATAAATATTAAGAATATTAATTGTAAAATATAAAAATAACTTTTTATTAAAGTTATTTAATAAAAGTATTATAACTTAAATCTTAAAGTTAAAATTAAAATAATTAAAAACAAATTATTATTTTTAAAATTAGTTTTTTATAAAAAAATCTTAAAAAAAAGATAATATTGAAATTAAAAACAATTTTTTTATATTTCTTTATTATTTTAAAACTAATAATATTTTAGAAAATATTTTCTATATAAGTACTTATCAAAAAAAGTTAAAAGATTTTTTTATTTAACCAAATATTTCTTAAAGCTTTCATTTTTTAATTTTTAAATAGTAATTACTTTTTTTTACTATCTTTTAAAAGTTTTCTGTTATAATCAAATTAAGTTTAGTTGTTTTTTCATATATTTAATAGTTTAAAATTAAAAAAACTTTAATATTCTTTTAAATTAATAATATTTAAATTAAGCTATATAATAAATAAAAAAACTATATTTTATACAAACTATAAACTTTATAATAAATAATTTTTAATTTTTATATAAACATTAATTATAATCTTTTTACAAATATTTATTAAAAAGACAAAGTAAATTAATAAGAAAAACTAATATTTTATATAGTTATAAAACTTTACTAATTATTTTCCAAATTAATATATTTTTTAAAATATGATATTTTAAACTTACAATAATATATTATATTTCTTTATTATAATATAAAAATAACCAGTTATACTAGATATTAAAAAATTTTAGAACTAATATTACTACAAAGCTATTAATAACTTTAAATATTTAAGTATATTAGCTAATATATTAACACTTATAATTTATATTTGTAAATTAAGCTATTTTATTATTTGTTACTTAAAGAATTATACTTATTACCTGTACTAAATATAAAATATAAAACTATCAGTATTTAATTTTGTAATAAAACTTTTTAAGTTAACAGAGTTTAATATGATGATAATAATAGATTTAGTTTTTAAAAAAACTTATTTTATTTTTACTTATATTACATAAGCTGTGGTAACTCAGCAGCACTTTTCTCTTCTATACCACCATCTTGTATTCAATATAAATGATCTTAGAGGTAGATCTAATACTGTCAGCAGAAACTCCTCCAGAGAGTTCTCAGTGAGTTTTAGGATCTCTTCTATAACATATTCAAAGCAATGACTTGAACTGGGCCAATCAAACTGACATTGAATTATTCAAAGTTTTATTCTCCTCTCAAAACAGGGGGAAAGAGTAACAATCAGGTCCTAGCAAATGAAACTCCCCATAGTTTCACTACATGTGTGAACCTTGCCAACAACATGTTCTTCAATTCCGATCATTCCAATCTAATCCTATTCTTTCTAAGCTACACTAAACTTCAATCTATAGACCTTAACTCATGGGAAGGCCAAACTCAGCCAATATTCATTTTTGGTAGAATTAGCACTCAAAACATTGATGTCAATAACATCAATACATCTTTGATGCATATCTCAGAATTCATCATGAACTGTCACATCAAGAATAACAAGGAAACCAATATACCTTGTTTAGAAGATTTTGGTAAAATTGCTTTTGAACTGGTTAAATCCATCTACAAAGAAGGATAGGATAACTTGCTTGTAGGGAATAGTTCTAAGTCATTCTGAGATAAAATCAGAAAAGAATTCACAACAAGAGTTCTAAATGTCCCAATGAATAGGAGATCTAATAGATCTCCTTCTACTAAGCTAGTGGAATTCACTAACATTTATCCACCACTAAACCTAACTAAACTGCCCAAAGAAGGAGGTGCAAAACTGAAGTCAAATAGTAAATCTATTAATGGCAAACCTAATAACATCTCTTTCAAACTGGCTCACACCTACACTTAAGCTTCATCAGCAAATATTCATGATATTCTTAAGCTCAAAGAAAATTTTCCCAAACTATTCAACAAAAAAATCAAGGAAATCCATAAAACTGTTCATAGCTCCAACATTCCTAAACCACAGTTAAACATGACCACTAAAAAACCTTTGCACAAACAAATTATTGTCCTTATAGGCAGTGAAAATATTAAGATGTTTATAACTTTGTCAAACAACCATGTCGTTAACATAAACCAGACTCTCAAAAACATCAAATCCAATATTATCATTGATTTCATCTGTCTGAACCACAGAGGACTCATTTTCATGTCAAATAAAGTTGCTGCACCATCTGACATCTGCATCATCAGTAACTATGTAAAAAACACCAATAATATGAACTCTGAAGATGTTCAAAATACTTGTCTTCTACAATCTAAATTGTATTTCAAGATTTTAGGTCTTCCTCATCACATCGAAAACACTAACACCCCTATAGACTCTAATGTTATTGAAAACATCATCAAATTAACACACATTTTTAACAATATCAAAGTTGTATCCAAGCTATGAGTATGTAAAGTTTTGCCCCAAGTCTGACATGGCCAAATGGATCTTTGGCCAAGAGAATCATTAATTGAAGCTTCAATATAGAAAGCTTCATTACTTCTGTGAAAGAAGCTAATATGAACTCCAGCATTCTGTAATGCAAAAATTGCTGGAAGTGGGGCTACACCATATTAATATGTCACTTCCAAGAGTCTCGTTGTGTCAAATGCAATAGACCACACAAATCCAAACATCACTGTCATTTTGGTTGGTGTTGTAAAGCCAACTTTAAGACAAACTCTCCTTATCTCAAAACTAAGTAAGTGTCAAGTTCATAAATGATGGACTTAGTTTTTCTCTATTTTAATTTTCATTTTCATTTTGTTTTATTCTCTTATTTTTCTATTTTTAGAACATAGGGTTAGGGTTAGGTCACAAGATGCAGAGAACAAAGTAGAAGGATCTAGAACAAATGATGTCATACAACATAGACATCATGTATTGACCTCATGTTCTACACATGGTTGTTTAGGGTAGAGTGTACAGTAGTGAGCACGGACCATTAGTAGTAGTATATAAGGTAGATTAGTTTGTAAGGAGATCTCTATCGAGTTCTCTTGTGTTACCCAATACAAGGTTACCTCTTAATCCAACTCTAAGGGTTTTGAGTCATAACAGTAAGGAGAACTATGCCCACATACCTTCAAGTGCTTAAATTGTAAAGGCAATCATCAAGCCAACTCCAATGCATGCCCATTCTAGCACCATCATTTTAACAAAGAATGGCACTCTAAGAGGTATCAAGAGTTTTATGAAAACAGAAACAAGTCAATTCACTCAGCTGTGAGTGAAGATCAAGCATGATTTTAAACTCCATCAAAGTCTACTCACATAATGTTCACAAGAATAATTTCATTATCAATACTATTCTTGAAACAAAGCTTACATTTGACATTATTTTCATCCAAGAACTGTCTTAGTCTGTTTTAAGATCCATTCTGAGCTCTACTAACTGTGAAGAAGACAAGTTGATAGGAGTCCCAAATTAACATTTGTTTTTTCTTGTTGAGATTTTCTCTTAGAAACAATGTTTTACAACACAAAGATATTTCTTGCATTTCTTTCTTTAATCACAGACTTATCTACTTTTTGATCAATATTTATTCTGATTCGTCTCAAGTGGCTTTAAAGTATCTGAAGAATACTAAAGTCAATATTAATAATGTTCTCATTATGACTGGTGATTTCAATATTAGAGACTATTTCTGGGATCCAAATTTTCCACATCATTCTTTCTACAGAGACATTTTCTTTGAAATCATAGATTCTTTTCAATTAGAAATTTCTGAACCCTTTGAATTCTTTCCCACTAGATACTTTGATAACCTTCAGGTTTCTAACTCAGTTTTAGATCTAGTGTTTCTATGATTTAGCTCTCCTGAACTTAATAACCATCATAACCATTTTAGCTGGAGATTTACATCTGATCATGCTTCTATCACTATTGATATATATATCTTTGAAGAGCAAGTTCATACCAAAAAGTAATTCTTAATTAAAAACAGTGAAGAAAAATCCCACTTCATTGACAAACTTGTTCATTTCATCATGAATATCAATACAGTACCCCTTTTAGGCATGGAAAATTTGGAAACTGTCGTGCAAGCATTCATCTACAATATCAAAAGAATTTGGCATAAATATTCTAAGGTCATCAATATTACTAAACAATCAAAAGCTTGGTGAAACCACAAATACTATACTAATTTAGAGACATACAAGTAATCTGTCAAGATCGAAGAATGTGAACTTAGTTTTTCTTCATTTTCTTTCTCATTTTATTTTTCTTTTAATTTATTTTTCATTTTTCAATTTTTAGAACTCTAGGGTTAGGATTAGAAGTGATTGGTTACACTGTTACATCAGTTACATCTGATGGTGTGGTCACAGTATTAATCATAAGACTTGAGAGAAGAGAGTAGAAGATTCTGAAACAAAATAACGTCATACAATATGGACACTACATATTGGCCTCATGCTTTACACATGGTCATTTAGGATAGGGTGCACAGTAGTTAGCACAGACCATCTGTAAGAGTATATAAGGTAGACTATTTGGTAAAGAGCTCTCTATTGAGTTCTCTTGTGTTTCTTTAATACAAAAGTTGTTCTTTTATCCAACTCTAAGGATCTAAGATCATAACACAATCTAGATGGCTTGAAAACTGGAAAAAATTCAAGAACACCATAAAAAGAACCAAGCATGAATTCTTCGACAGAAAAATTAATGAAACTGCTAACAGGAAGTGTGGGCCTTGGAAGCTTATGAATTGGATCAAGAAAAGAAAACTCTCAGCTATTAAAGTGATTTAATACAACAGACAACCATATATCGAGTTAAATAATCTGTGGAACACTCTATATGGGTTATTCAACTTTGCTTAAAGTCGACAAGTCAATATCAATCTTTTGGATGAAATTCCAGACAAAGAAAAATGTACTTGGTTTCCTTTTTTTAAAGAGGAGCTCAAACATGCTATTGAAAAGTGCAATAATTTGTTAGCCCTAGGACTAGACAAGTTATCTTGGAGACATATCAAGATGATCATCAGAAATAAAGAGTGTTTCTTCAAACTAACCAACATCGCTAATACTTGTATCAACTTAGGTCATTGGCTTTCTCACTTCAAGATTTCAACTACAGTTGTTATTCTTAAGCTAAACAAATTATCTTATGACTCTCCTAAGTTTTTTCGCCCTATCATACTACTCAACACAATAAACAAATTATTCAAAAAATGATAGAAGAAAGACTTTAATTTCATCCAATATCTAATAATTTTGTTTATCCTTGTCAATTAGATGGATTTAAACATTGATTCACGACAAACACAGGCATTACACTCACACATTTCATTCAATCTGGATGGGTTAAAAACTTATCCACTAGCATACTGGCTTTTGATATTGCTTAGTTCTTCTTCTCTCTCAATTATCATCATCATCTTCTAATCTTAGACAAAGCAGGCTCTAACCTCAAAGTCTCAACATTCTTCAAGAACTACCTTGTTGGTAGAAAAACAAAGTATTTATGAAACAATTTTTCTTTTCTCTTTTGCAATGTTGATGTTGGTATCAGTTAGAGTTCAGCCCTTTCTCCCATTTTATTTGCCTTATATCTCTTCCCAATTTTTTATATTCTGGAAAAATGTTTAAAAAATCTTAAAATTCCTATTTCAATTCTTTCTGATGGCCTCTTCATTTCTCAACACAAGTCCATTTCTATTTCAAATGTAAATCTTTTCTATAGCTACAATATTGTTTCTACTCTTCTTACCAAGTTTGGTTTAGTAGTGGAGCATGGAAAATCCAAAGTGTTTCACTTTTCTAGAGTATATGGCAACTTTAACCTTCCTCCCTTAGACCTCTTCCCTCTCAAAGGCCCAATCCTCTTGCCCAAAAATACATAGTGTTATCTCAGTTTTTACTTTGACCAAAAATTATCATTTCAACATCATATCAATTTTTATGCCAACAAAGCTATATTGACCATCAAGTACATGAAAATGCTTGGCAACTCAACAAGAGGGCTCAGCCCCCTCCAAAAAAGACGACTGTATAAGTGTTGTATCTTATCTATAGCATTATACAGATTTCAATTGTAGTATTATAATAAAACTCTACTTGATTACCCTCTCAAAATTCTTAGGAAAATGCAACAAAGGGCAGTTCTATGAATAACAGATGCTTTTCACACATCACCAACAATAGGAGTTGAAGCAATTATAGAACTTGTCTCTATACATCTTCATCTTAAAAAGCTTTACCAAAAATTCCATTTGTAAGAGTTTTCTCTCCTGCCTAACCACATTATAAAGTCAATCCTTACCTCTGATGGATCAAAAAATTATAACCCACATAGGCTGTCTCTTGAAAGCCTTACTATCAAGCAAAGACTCAAATTAAAAAGTCTATTAATCAACATGGATAATATGAGTAATGAATATATTTCATCCTTCTCTCATTTTGATCAAGAGTTTTCCCCTGGAAATAGGCTTATTGACTCTTTTTCAGAACAATTTTCCTTTTATCATTGTCCTTGAAATATCAAAAATCATATTAAAAACCTAGATGACACTGTTATTGAAGCTTCTTTAGATCCATTCTCATCTATTGTTGTTTCGGATGCTAATATCAAAAACAGTGTTGCTACTTCAATCTTGTACATCCACTCATATAACAAGCCTATTGCTAAGACCAATCATCGAGCTGTCAATGTTACTACTACTGAAGCATAACTACTTGCCATTAGATATGATATAAGTCAAGCCATTAATATTCTCAATATCAAGCACATCATTATCATCACAGACTTCATTCATGCTACCAAGAGAATTTTTAATTCCTTGTCTTATCCCTATCAAATTCATTTTGCTACTATCTCTTATGAACTTAGAGTGTTTTTTAGGAAAGACATCAATAATTATATCGAATTTTGGAATTGTCCCAGTAAAGTTAAGTAGTTTTTACACTTGTCGGTTAACAGTGATTTCCTACTTTGCCAACCTTCCCATGCAAATTGTCTTGGGATTTCTGCAAAAAATGTGATGATGAGTCTATTCTCAACCTTTGGAAAATGGCTTTCCAAGCTTCAGATTTCAAAGAAAGACAATTTCTAGAACTACTTGATGATGAACTAAATTTTCTTAAACCATCAGCTAGAAATAGTGGTCCATGACTTCAGTATTTTGACTATTTTAATTCATTATGCACTAGAGCTACAAGAGCAATTATTAACCATGCTCCAACCAGTAAATATCAGCTTAGATTTTTCCCCAAAGAAGGCTTTACATGTTCATGTGAATTATATCCCATTGAATCAAGATGGCATATCTTGTACAAGTGTAATAGATTTAACAGCTATTGGAACCCAAGAAGAGATACAATAGCATATTTCACTCTTTTCCTTGAGTTTAACAACAACATTTTCTTTTTTGGAGAAGGCTATTTTATACCATCTCACTTATAGTGGGGTTCTGTTTTCTGTTTTTCTTTTTTTTGTTTCTTTTCTGTTATCAGTATTCTTTTCTTTACTTTTTCTCTTATTTCTTTAGTCCTCATGTTGTCTCAGTCTGTATATATGTAGCTATTGTCAGGCGCAGTTCACACCGGGGTGGAAGTCCGCAGGATGGACTCAGAGATGAGCAGACTTGTGGAACGACCTTGGCTTCAGCTTATATGCTGCGCCGTCTGTCTGCCGCGTGGTCGCAACTTCAGATGAAGGAGAGAAAGTCTGAGTGGGAGTGAGTACTGATTGGTGTGTTGCCGTTGAACACTGGAGATTAAGTTTAATGAGAGTTTATCTTTGTTGATTATCAGACTAGCGAATTACAGTGTAACTACTAGTCTTATATACAAACGGATGTTATAGGAGATACTTGGGGTTTCAGTGGTAAAACCCTTATTACCCCGAGTGGAGGTTTCAGTGTTGAGACACTGACAGGAGCAACTCCATCATAAAAGACTGAGTTGAATAGGAATATCTCCGCCGTGGAAAACAGAATACCCAAAGGGTTGCAGCACCGCCATAAGACGTGTTGCGAGAAAGGTGGCTGCTGTGGAAGGCAGGCTTGTAGAGTTCAGAGATGGCATCACCGCGGGGATGTAGTTTTCCGGACAGGTGGACTTGTATATGACAGCTATGAAGTAGTTACCACAGTTTGCTCTTAAGCTTCATGTAATAAACTGTTGATTTAAAAAAGAAAAATCTGTGGTAACTACTTTGTAGTTACTTATAATAGACATAAACTACATGAAGAGAGAAATAAAATCAAAAAAGAAAAAAGAAACAATCAATTTAAAGAAAAGAGAAAAAAAAATAGTACATCTTAATTAAAGTAAAACTATGTAATACTCTTAGTAAATAAGAACATATTACTATTGAATTCTAAAAACAGAACAAAATATCTAATGAAATCTCTTCTTGGATTCTAATAGTCATTGTATTTTTTATATTTGTGTAGAATATAACATCTTATTTCTATAAAATACTCACCACATAGACATATAATATCTTCCTTAAGGAAGAATCTAAGTCTATACTTTTCTATTGGTGTATAATTAATGATTACTCTTATAGCTTTAGTATAAAGTGAGTTAGAGTGACTAAAATATTTAAGCCATGAACCACCATTTGCAATTGATAGTTCTAACAAATTTGAATCTTCATCTACAAAATTCAAAAAGTTGCATTATCTAATACTTGGAAAGTCATTCTCCAAAGATACTACATTTTATTATAAAAAGTTCTGCTTTTGAGGATGTGACTCTAATCACATGGTGTTTTGTTTTAATAACAGGATTGTTATGACTATGGATATGTGATATGGAAGTAGCAACCTAATTCTTGATGCTAGCATCAGATACAACAACTGCTAAATGGGGGTTCAACAATACTTGGATGGTAATATTGTTAAGTCTTTTTATATGACTCTTGATGTTCTGATTATTACCTCTATCTATAAGATAAAAAGAAAAACAATTAGGAAAAACATCTATATAAAAATTCAGGATTAAGTAGAAAGAAGAAAGGAAAGACTTTATTAAATTTATTGTCCATATTAACTAAAGGACCCTTAATAATTAAATGTTGTTTGGATATGAGATTGTTCAATAAGAGTTGGTAAGATTCTTGAGTAGAAAGTTTTCTTGTCTTAAGAAGTGAATTGATGATGTAGTTAGAAGACAATAAATAAGTTTGTAAGAGAATATGCCTATAAAGTTTTTTCAAATAAAGGTGGATAGGAATTAAACTTACAATGGCTTCAATTCTAGCTGTGAAAAATGTACAATTTCCTCTACATCTTTCTAAGTTTTTCCATTGAATATGTTAGTGGTGTTTTATTATGATACTATAGCTGAAAGCCATATAAGACTATAGGTAAGACACAATATCTGTATAATTTTTTTAAAAAACAGAACTGAGGCCTCTTAATGAATTTCCTAGCATTTTTATGCATTTGATAGTAGAAATGGCCTTGTTAGCATAAAAGTTGATGTATTACTGAAATGATAGTTTATAATTAAATATAAAACTGATATAATGCTAAGTATTCTTGAAGCATAATACCAATTCTCTTAGGAATGTGAGGTTGAGAAAAGGAAAGTTCAAAATACTATACAATCTAGAAAAATGAAATACCTTTGTTTTCCTGTGTTCTATGGTTAGACCAAATTTTGTAAGAAGTTTGGAAATTACATTATAACTACAAAAGATATTTGTGTTCGACACAGACATAAATTTGTTTTGTGTAATAAGAAGATTGTCATCTACAAATGTGAAAAAAAGATGAAAGATATAAAGCTAAAAGAATTGGAGAAAGTGCTGATCCTTGTCTAACACCAATGTCAATATCAAAAAAATAAGAAGAAAAATCATTTTAAAGGTATTTGGTTTTTTTACCTACTAGATAGTTGTGAAAAAAGATTGAAACTTTTGAATCAAACCCAACTTTGACAAAGATTGATAAGAGGAGATGGTAATTTAGCAACAGAAAGAATTGTGCTATGTTGAATGCAAGTGTACTCGTAATACAGTTCTTGACCTATTCTATATGAATGAAGTGGGTTCATGCAACTCCTACATCCTGAGTAAATCTCTGTTTAAGACTATCTAATTGACATAAATGAATAAAGTTGTTTGAAATCATTACAAATTACATTCTTTCACCAATCACTTTCTCAATTAATTTGTCAACAGTGTTGAGTAAGATGATAGACCAATATGTCTTAGGAGAGTTATAGGCTTTCTTGTTTGGCTTAGAAATTACAATAGTGGTGAATATTTTGAAGTGAAAAGGCCAGTATTCTAATTCAATGCATGTGTTAGTAATATCAATGAATTTATTGAAACAAGCAATATCTTTGATGATTATTTTGAGATGTCTCCAAGAAAGCTTATCCAGTTCTAGTGTAAACAAATTATTGCACTTCTCAATTGCATAGATGAACTCTTCTCTTGAAAATAAATTTCATCTCATAATTTCTTTGAGAAGCTGAGGGTCTGTTTGATGATTTTAAGCTGAATTGAATGACAAATAGAAAGCCTACTATAGATCGTCAATTTCAATACATGTTTTTCCATTAAACTAAATTGCCTCAGTCACTAGAATTTTACATGTCTTGATCCAATTCATGAGTTCCCAAGAACCCTTGCTTTTGTTAGTGACTTCTTGAATTTTTAAGTTAAAGAAATTGTACTTCATCTTCTTGATAATGTTCCTGAATTTCTTCTAATCATCAATACATCTTGATTGCCTGAATTGTTCAAGATCTCTTTAACAATAATTGTTCTACCACTTCTTTGAATGCTTAGTGATGTTAATAATTTTTGAATATTTATACCATGTTTTTTCTATATTATTGGCAAATTCTTAGATAATTTGTTCAAGAACACTTTTGTTACAAATATATAAGATATTCATTTCTTTAATCTTTTCTATAAGTTTGTTAACAAATTTGTTTTCTTCATCACTATTCTTGATTAGCATGCATCTTCTTGTTAGAATTTACTCTTCAAAAATTAAGATATTGACAGTGAGAGGAGCATGATCTGATGTTAGTTTCAGATCAGAATGAATAATATGATTGTTGTATTCTAATGATTCAGGTCTTAGAAACATAAGATCAATAACTGAATTTGAGTCCTATTGATTGTCTGAATATATAGTAGAGATTTGTTTAGTGGGTCTGAATAACTCCAGACAAAAGAAATTAGCAATATCAAAAAGATTCTGGCTACAGTGAGAATGGTGAGGAAAATTAGAGTCCCAAATACTATCTCTAATATTAAAATTCCTTGTCATGACAAGGACATTATTAATGTTAACCTCAGTATTCTTTAGATACTTTAAGACTGATTGAGCATAATCAGAGTATAAATTAATAAGGAAATAAACTAGTTCATGATTGAAAAACAAAACATAGAAGATGTCTCTGTGATTGAAAATGTCCTTTCTCAAAGAGAAGAAAAGTGACTGTAAATAAATATTAATGAACATAACAACCCTAGGTTATTCATTCTCTTGGGTAGGGTTTCTAAAAAACATAATCTAATTAGGATGATTTGGGAATCCTACCAATAAATCCCTATTTTTATTTAATGAACTAGGGATAGAGCATATGATGGACTAAGATAGCTCTTAAATAAAGATAATATTGAAGTTGTGTTGGGTTTCAAGTATTCTTTTGAATGTTTTGTGAAAAAACTTTGATATTCTTTATAATTATGCTTTGATACTGTTCACAACTGAATGAATTGACTATTTTTTTATATTACAAATTTCTTAGTACTTTTTCAAATACCATTTGTGATTAAACCTATGCTTCTAGAAAATATAAAAATTAGATTCACATGGTTCATCCATCTTAGTTTCCAACCTAAAAGGATTGGATTTACTATTATCTTTGCAGCACCACCCAAATTATTGGTGGTGTTTGAATTTATGCAGACTATTACACTTGATGCATTTTGATTCTTAGGCTTTGCAGGAAAATGTTACATGTCCCTATTTCCAGCAATTCTTGTATTGAGATATATCTAGATTCATATTGGCATCTCTGATCATAGTGATATATCTTCCTATGTTAAAGCATCGGTTGATAAGACCCTTTGCATTGTTGCTACTTTGAACATTCCAGATATTGATTCATATGATAGCTATGTCAAATTTGGGAGAGACCTTAATTACTTGGGGTTTTGATACTAGCAAAGTGTTATTGAAAATATGATTCTTTTTCAAAATATCTTTTATCACATTTGCTATAATAGGAGTGTTAGTATTCTCTTTGAAGTAGGAGATACCTATTATCTTTAGGTATGATTTTGATTAAGGAAAACAAGGAACTTCAACACTATCAACTATAATATAGTTAGTATTTTTAACATACTTTTCAATCATTTGGAAATCTAAAGGAAATACTACTTTGTTAGTGACTATTATGACCTCAAGATATTCTAAACAAATAAAGTCAACTTTGATGTCTGATTTGATGCTTTGTAATAACTTATTAATGTTAGTAACATGATCGCTACTTTCTTTCATAAATTTGGTTTTGTTATTGTTACTGATTGAAATAATAATCTGCTTTCTGAATAGGCTCTTTGTAGTCATATTGAGTCTTAGTTTGGGCTTACTGTTATTGTTGATTATTTTTTGAATATTTTTGATTTTATTAGCCTTAAGATTTGGAAAAGCCTCTTTGATTTTAAGGACTTCTTTGGTAGTGGTAGTAGTTGGTTTAAATACCTGAGTATATGACTTTCTCTCAGTTTTATTAGTTTGAGTTAGTTTGGAAGGTTTGAAATATTTTGAGATTTTATTCACCTCCTTGGGGAACTTGGCTAGGATCGGAGGGGATAATTTCTTAACACTAGCCAGTTTATCTGTTGTTTTTCCTTCTTCTTTTTCTATTTTTACAGGATTAGTTTTGAGAGTAAATTTATTAGCAACTATTTGTCTGAATAAGTTCTTATTTTTGTCAACAAAGAGCAAATCCTATCCTAAATTGTAAATGGAAGATATGAGTTTCCAAGCAGCTTGTTCTATTTCTTTGAGTTTATTAACATCATTAGATTTATTAACATTGATATTCTTGTTATTAATGTATTTGGTGATTCAAATAAGAGACTCCTTAATACATTTGAAGTCAGATAATAGATACTCTAACGAACTATAAAAAGAAATGGAATAAAAATTACTATCCTATAGATCAACATCCATTGGTTGATTGAAGTCATATGACAGCTGAATGTTGATGACATCCTTCTGTGGAGAACATGAGTTAGTATTATTAATGAAAACACTTTTACCTCAAGATTTTAGTACTTTGTTTAAGGTAAAGTTGTCATGTTTAACACATCGCAGTTCCTTTATAGGAATAGGGATAGTTGTCTTACTAACTAGATTGTCTTTTGATTCAAAATTGTCCTTGTATGATAACTGAGAGCTATCAATTGGATTTACTGCCATATTGTTTGAAAGATCATTGTTGTACTCTATCCTTATATAGTAAGTACAAGATAAGACATTAGAAATGATAAAAACACTTCTAGAAATCATTCTGCTTGAAGAAGTAAACTTTTCTCTATTGTTGTTGTTAACATCGATATCCATTCTGAATGGTAACTTTACTATATTCAAGACTTGAGAGCTAATACCAGTAATAGAAAAGTGTTTATTTACTAATTCTTTTATGGACACTACTATGCAAGATAATAGTATAAGAGAAAGAAGTGGTGATTGTAGAAAATGTTATAAAGCTCTTTTTACACTATGTATAGAAACTCCATAGTCTTTCTAATTATATAGTCTTAGTTCAGAAACTATAATTTATTATGTTCTTTACTAAGAAGTTATACTAACTGTTTGATATTGAAGTTACTTTTTTTATTATCTAATATCTTTAAATAGATAGACAAATAAAGTAAATCAACTAAAAGCTTGAACAATATCTAAGAATATTTATTAACAAATGGCAAAGTAACTGGCAAGATTTTCTCTTACTAGTAAAGTTTCAGAATAATAGTTATATACTTTTTTATGTAACAATCACTATTTCTTTTTAATACTAAATATTTACTATAGATAATATTCAAGCCTTATCAAAATAAATCTAAATTGAAAGTATCTTCAAGTTTATTGATTATATAAAGATTATATTGGAAAAAGTAAAATTTACTATTTATAAGTTTTAAAAAGACATAATAAGATATTATATAACATACTTTTTTACTAAGTTATTATAAGAAAACCTAATTTTTCATTGATATTAAATTTAGAATTTTATAGTCTTTCTTATAGACTTTTTTAGTTTTGTCCATTACTAAAGAATATTATTAAACTTATAAATTTTCTTAACTACTACTATTAAACCTTACACTTATATAATGTTTTTTTAAATAATCTTTGAAATTCTTATTAGTCATCATTTACTAATATCAAGTACATCTTGTATTTTTAAATAATGTTCAAGATAATTCTATCTATATTTCTAATTATTTACATACTATTATTTTAATAATTAGCTTAGTATTTGTTTTACTAAATTGTAATCAACAATAAAATACTTAAAATAATGACTATTTTCAGGAAATCTTATTCCAATCTCTTAGATTTTTCTAAAGATATAACTTTACTAATATAGTTCATAATAAATTTATAGTATAAAGCTAATAAAAAAAGAATATATTTTCTTATAGAAAACTAAAAATAACTAAATCTACTTAGAAAATTTTGAAATATTAATAAAGTTTTTTTAGTAATTTTCATAATACTTTACTAAATTATATAACTATAATATAAATTATACTTTTATTATAATTTATAATCATTATTTTTAATATTATATCATATTTCTTAACTAATTTTAAAAAATAAAATAAAAAACTAAACTATAAAAAACAAGAAAAATTAAACAAAAATAATATAATTAATATTTATTAGCATTAACTTACTACTTTTTTAAATACTTTGGTTCTAAATTTTATTTAGATTTTAAATTCTATTTTAATTGTATTAAAGAATTATTTAATACTACTTTTTATTTTTTCTTAAATTTTTAAATTAATTTTTCTTATCTTGTTATAATATTTTAACTTTTAAAGAATATAGTAATAATTATAAAAATAGTAATAATATTTAATTAGCTAATATATCAAGTATTTAGTTAAAAATATCTTACTTATTAAACACTTATACTATAATTAGTAATATAACTAATATAATAATTAATAAAAAACTTTGCTTTAAGTTTTATATACTACTACTACTAGTTTTATCTTGTTTGTATTATTATAAAATAATATAAAGTGTAATAACAAACTATGATAGTTACATTATTAGATAAAACTAAAATAAAAAAAATAAAAAAACAACAAAAAAAATTACTATATTTACAATAAGATTACAAGCTTATGTAATGCTTTTTCTAAAGAGCAAAGTATTTAAATTAAACTTCAAAAAGAATATAAATTAATAAAAAGTTTCTCTTTTTAAATTCTAACTTTTGTTAAACTTTTTATAATTATAGAAAATATAACATCTTGTTTTAATTAGATATAATCTATATAAACAACTAAATTCTTCTCTTGAAAAAAAAACAAAGTAAATATTCTCTTATAAAAGTATAATTAGTAATAATTTAAGTAGCTTAAATATATAACAAATTAAAAATATAAAAAAACTTAATATTTGAGAAATTATTGTTAAGTAAGTTAAGAAAAAAATTTTCCTTAAGATTTAATATTTTAAATTTATAATACTATTCTTTAATAATATTATTATATTTCTTTTTCTTACTAAAATTCTATAACATCTTATTAAAATAAAATAAAGTAAAATTATTTTTTTATTTATCTAAATATATAAATATTAGTTTTTATTACTAAAACAGTTTCAGAATTTAATTGAATTATCTAAACATTTGTTAAAAAACTTTTGAAGATTCTTAAATATTACTATATATTAAATTTGATATAAATATATGAATAAATTAAATTTGATATAAATATATGAATAAATTAAATTTGATATAAATATATGAATAAATTAAAAATTTTTTATATTATATTAAAAAATTAGTAATAATAATAATGTAAGAAATACTAAATATTTAAACTATCTGGTTTATTTCATATTTAATAGTAAATAATTCTATTTTTATTAATATAATATTAATAGTATGATAAAAAGTTTTCTTTAAAAACTATTAAATAAATAAATATAAGTGATTGATATAGCTATATTGGTTTTAATACTAGTGTTTAAAATAATTATAACTATTAATAAAACTAATAATACATTAAACATGCTATTATTGAAGAAATTACAATAATAAGTTTTACTTTTATTAAAACTTTAATTAATTTTTTTTCTAAATAGAATTTTTTATTTAGAAAGTTAAATAATAAAAAAACTCTATTGAAATAGTTATTAACATTAACTATAAAGCTTTTAATGGCTAATTATTGCTTAGATACTAAGAAAAAATGATATTATAACAATTAAAAAGAAAATCTTTTTTTCAGTAATACTTTTAAAGTATATTTATGAAAAAAAGTAAATGTTCATAATTGATTTTTACCACTTAGTTTTCAAAAATATGAATAAATGAGAATAAAATCAGCAATAACTTCAATTTTTATAATTAATAAGATACAAAAAACTTCTAAAATTCATAATATAGCTTTTTATTGTATTTTTTTTTTTTTTTTTTTTTTCATTTTTATATATATTTTAATTTCTTTTTCTATTGTGTCTCTGTTATAAAATAAAATATATCAATTAAGAGATTTACTATGTATAAAGGTTTG